>Ga0194126_10000089_pt1 | contig 132708 bp, 115 predicted proteins | sample TA2KigC150mmetaG_FD_148641 | JGI IMG/M metagenome (GOLD analysis project Ga0194126, IMG submission 148641) | Freshwater microbial communities from Lake Tanganyika, Tanzania - TA2015035 Kigoma Deep Cast 150m | ecosystem: Environmental > Aquatic > Freshwater > Lake | place: Tanzania: Lake... | reverse complement strand
CAGGGCCAACTTCGCTCTTGGTATCATCAGATCACCATTTTGCCTATTGGTATATCAGAATCGCCGGCATACTCGGCGGCAGCATTCTGAGCCAGCTTCTCAAAGTATCCCATAAGGCTTATCTCTTCTGGAGAAACTTCTACATTGAGAAGATTGGTGGGATATGTGTGATATTTTGCGTGTAAATAGTCCAGGGTTTGCTCGTAATAGCTCTCCAGGCTCCCCCCCTGTATGATAATTACTTTCGTCATTGCCAACTCCTTTCAAAAGGTCGGTTCCTCGTCCTGTGGTTCGCTCGCCTGATCGCCTGCGCTCTCTTCACGGGGCGATAGGAATTTCACAGTCTGAGCGGTCACTTCAAAGGATGCGCCAGGGGTCCCGTCCTTGCCCTGGTACACCCGGGGGCCTCCGGTCTGGGGATCGGGCTTCAAACGCCCTTCCACGAGAACCTTCCTACCCTTTTTTAGATACTGATTACATGTCTCAGCTAGCTTTCCCCAGGTTGAGACGCGAAACCAGGTGGTTTCATCCACTTGTTGTCCATCATTCGAGGTGTATCGGTTGCTGGTGGCTACGGAAAAATTGGTCACGGCCTGACCGGTGGGCGTGTAGCGCATCTCGGGATCGTTGCCCAGGTAGCCCACAATGAGAATTTTTTGGTACATGTGAAAAGCTCCTTTCGTTATGGTGAGCGGCCTGTCGTGTAGTTTCCTGACGTCCACCGCCAGACGCAGCGCCTTCTTTCACTCACCGTGCTATTAGAACAATTGTACTCGAAACCTGTCGAATAGTAAATCGAATCAAGTATGAGTCCACTGCAAGAACTACGAGTAGAGGATTCGGAGCTGCATATATGGGGGTGCGTGCGCAGCACGCACCCCCATATATGCAGCCCCGCCCCTTCGTTCAGGAGTTTTTTTCAGTGAACTCCGGCCCACCTTTTGGCCTGATCGCACAATTCTTTGATGGGATGCAGCTCCCTGATGGGCAACGCAAAATTAGGTGTGATGGTGCGAGGGTACTGAAAAACGCGGCTCCCTGCAGGCAGACGTCTGGCGTTTCGACGGAATTCCCCGCGGGTCAAGTATCCGGTAAAGATGATCTCCATCCCATAAATCCAGATATTGCCCCAATCCAGGGAGTTGATGATGTGGGTATCCTCGAGCGTAGGGCTATGCACCCCAACAGGTCCATCCGGAATCTCAACCGTGTGCAAATAGTGCAGGGCGTAGAAATCTCCCCTGGCGGTGGTTCGTCGTCCAGGTTCCAGAACGATATGTTCCGAGAGCGTTCTGTGCTGCCGATTTTGACCTCCAAGTTCGATTTCGATCTCCCGCGGCGTGTCGCTCTTCAAGGCCAGCGTTCCCAGGGATGCCCACTTGCGCGGCCGCGCCCATTCTTTGGGAAGGGGATAGATCAAATAGATGGGTAGCCCTGCCTGGAGGGCCTTTTCCAGGGTTTGCCGGTTGGGCGTCAGTAGAGCAGCGCAAAAGGCAAAGAGGTACAGGCCTTCATCGCCCAGGTTCGACGAAGCGATTTGATCTTCCGGCACCAGCGCCTGCGCATCCAGAAGGAGGCTGGGTTCTTTCCTGATCTGGCTGATCTGTTCTTTACGGATCAGCAGGAAGCTCTTGATATCACAGCGTCTGCCGCCGATGGCAATGTCATAACGGTCCGGATCGGTGAAAGGCGTCGCCCCCAGGTTGTGGTGGGGGATATTTTCGCCAGTGAGATAACGTCGAAAAGCCAGCTCCGCCGCGACCCCGGCCACGATCCTGCGCAGCCGGTTGAATGGAGAAGTCCCCATCCGGTTGTAGGTGTACGGCAGCGATTTGCAGGCGTAGGCGATACCCCCCTGGGTCATGTCGGGGGTGTAGGGAAGGGTGATGAAGTCGGAGGGGTTAATCATTGCGAAACTGCAAGCAATAATGATGAAAAGTATTACTTACCCAGGCGTTGCCCAGGCCGTAGGGGAACAGGCGGATGTTATCCTGACACCAGACCTTTTCATCTTTCATTGCGTATGTCTGACCCAGTTGCTTCGCCAGATCCCAGGCCAGGGGATAGATTTTCCCGCCCTTCTTCACATTTTTTACGATGATAGTCAGATAGGCCATCGGCTTCAGGTAAGGTTTCAGCCCGGTGTAGATTTGCGTCAGGCGCTCCAGGAACTCATCATAATCGGCGATGTTGCCGAGATCGTGGAGATCATCCGAGTAAACCACATCCAGGCTCTCGTCTTGGCGGCGTTGTTTTTGCGTCTCCGCCCCTTTGGCGTGTAGCATGTTCCAATAGGGGGGGGAGGTGATGGTGTAATCCATGGGGGGGATGCGATGTTCGGAGACGATCTGTGCGACCGCGGCTGCGTCGCCGTGGATCACCTCTGCGGTCAGGTGGTCGGCGGACTCCCCCAGATTCTCCCGTTCCCGAAGGACAACCTCTCTGGCGATATCCGCGTAGGCGGAGTTCAGTTCGATCCCGTAGCTGTGCCGCCCCGCCCGCAGCGCGGCCACGATCGTGCTGCCCGTGCCGACCATGGGATCGAAGACGACCTGACCCCGTTTGGTGAAGAACTCGATGAATTCCTGCGCCAGCGTCTCCGGGTATTTGGCCGGGTGGCGCAGCACATCGTCCTGGCGCGGCGGCGGGTTATGCACGAACCAGGATTTTTGGAATTTGAGCCATTCTTTGGTGGTGAGGTCGTTCAGACAGTTGCGGAATATGCGTTTGCTCATGGGGGGTTGGGAAAACGTAAAACGAGAAATGTAAAATAGATCAGTGAAGTGAGTCAGGGCGCGATTTTGTATACGATCAGATCCGAAAAACTGACGGTGACGGCGTTGGCTCCTCCAGAACGCACGAAGACTCCCAATGCGCCGCTGGGCAGCGAACGGTCGCTGATGCTGAATTGATATTGATCGTTGACGAAGAAGCGCATGTCCCTGCCCACCGCCCATACCCCCAGGCGAGAAACGCTTGGGGCAGCCGAAGGCACAGATGTAGTTGCCATCCAGGGTTGAGGGGAGGAGGCGGCGCCGTCAACCAGGCGATCCAACCTCACCTGGCCGTTGCAGGAGAGCGAGAACCGATAGAAATTCCCTGGCGATTGATAGCGGATCAACATGCCGTACTCATCGAAGCCGCTGCACAGGCTGGGACTGGCGGTGATCTCAGCGTAGAAATTCGTGAATAGAGCGCCCTCTCTGACGCTGTACAGGTAGCCTCTGGCTCGCGAGAGTGCGGCGGTCAATTCATGGTTCGCGACCGAGATGCTGCCTGTTTCTGTCTCAGTCAGCGTCCAATCGGTCGGCAGATCGAAGTCGTCGCTGAAAAGCAGGCCGCCTACCCCCGGGCGTAATTCCGGCGTCGGGGAGGGTACCACCATTGGGGCCGTGGTGGGCGTCTCCGTTGGGGGAAACCAAATCACCGTCGGGGTGGGGGTCTCCGTGGCGGTCGGCGTCGCCGAGGCAAAGGGCGTCAGCGCGGATATGGGGAAGCAGCCGCTGAGCAGGGGGATGATGAGCAGGAGATAGAGGCGTCTCATGGGTTGGCGTAGTAAAAACGTAAAATGCAAAACGTGCTAATTAATGTACCACAAGTTTTATTACTTGACCTCGTTCAGGTCCGACTGAAATACACCGGACAGGCGCCTCGGCGATCTCCTCGATGCGTTGGATGTAAGCCTGGGCTGCTTGGGGCAGCTCTTCCCATCTGCGTCTGTCCATAATGTTATCTTCCCAGCCGGGCAGGTTTTCGTATTGGGGCTTGTATGCAAGGTTGGTTGGCCCCAGGGGGAGATCGCAATGAGTTATCCCATCCGCCTGATACCCGACGCAGATATGCAGAGTATCCAGGCCGGAGAGCACGTCTAACTTCGTGATGGTTAATTCAGTGAGGCCATTGATTTGCACGGCGTAGCGCAGCAGCACGCCATCCAGCCAGCCCACCCGGCGCGGCCGGCCCGTGGTGACGCCGAACTCGTCCCAGGGTTTCTCTCCTGTGCCGCGCAAGTGTCCTGCGATCGCGCCGAATGCTTCCGTCGGGAACGGCCCTTCGCCCACTCGGGTCTGGAAGGCTTTGGTCACGCCGATCACGCGCCCCACGTGACTTGCGCTCAGTCCCAGCCCCACCAGAGCGCCGGCGGCTGTCGGGTTCGAGCTAGTCACAAAGGGATAGGTGCCATGGTCGAGATCTAGCAGTGTGCCCTGAGCGCCCTCGGCCAGTACAGCGGCCTCATTCCTCAGGGCCTCATTCAACAGATACGAGACATTCCCGATATAGGGGATGATTTTTCGTGCGTAGCCGACATATTCTTTGGCAATCTCGAGCGAATCCAATGGCTGCGCGTGGTAGAGGTTGATCAACACTTCATTGACCCCTTCGATCTGATCGGCGACTGCCTCGGCGAAATCTTCCAACGAGAGCATCGCTTCCATGCGTAGACCGGTGCGGGCGGCCTTGTGATGATAGGCTGGGCCGATGCCGCGCAGAGTTGTGCCGATCTTCTCGTCCCCGCGGGCCTGTTCGAGGGCCTTGTCCAATGCCAGATGCGCGGGTGTGATGACGTGGGCGGCGTGAGAGATTCGCAGCCGCTTTGGGGTGATCTCGACCCCAGCCGCCCGAAGGGATTCGATCTCTTCCAGAAGCACCCTGGGGTTGACCACCACCCCGTTGCCGATCACGCCGATTGTGTGAGGGTGAACCACCCCCGAGGGAATCAGGTGCAATTTGAAGGTCTGCTCGCCCACCGTAACGGTATGCCCGGCGTTATCGCCGCCGTTGTAGCGCGCTACATACTCAGCCTCGGCGGCTAACAAATCCACCACCCTGCCTTTCCCTTCATCGCCCCATTGGGCGCCGACGATAATATCTAGTGACATCGAAACCTCCCGCAGCAATACTGCCAACTGTCATCTTCGACACTGTTGGCTGTTCATTGGCAGCCTATCCTCCTGTGTTGTAAAATATGGTTCGTTGATTCATTCTAGCACAAATCGTGACGGCTCAGCCAGCGTATTAATCCGAGGATGGCACCAAATCTTTCGAAAACGCGAAGCCGCGAAGAGCGCAAAGGTCTTCACGGACGTGAAGAAACCCTTCGCGTGCTTTGTATCTTCGCGGCGAATCTTTTCGGTTGCGGCTGGAGGCCGCGCTATGGTATGGACTCAATGAGCAAAGCACCACAAGATAACCGCCCCACAGTCTGGTCCTCGCAACATGGGGATTTGCGCAAACGAAGCTCGAAACCCGCCGCACAAACTTCGCTGCCCCCCCAGCAGCAGACCGCCTACCTGCACCGCGATTCCAAAGGCCGCGGCGGAAAGACGGTCACCCTGGTCGAAAACCTGGCGCTTTCGGAAGAGGACGCCAAAGCATTGTCCAAAAAACTCAAACAGGCCTGCGGCAGCGGGGGGACGGTCAAAGACGGCGTGATCGAAATCCAGGGCGAGCACCGCCAGAAGATCGCCGAGGTCTTGCGGGAACTGGGATACAAGGTCAAGCTGGCTGGGGGATAAACCCCATATTTTTAGGACTTTAGTACCATTGGTCGGGATGGGGGGAATCTGATTATAATTAGAATATACGTTCTAATTCTTTCTCGATGTTGACTGACCGTTTACGCCAGACCCTGCGTTATTTGCTGCTCCCTGGCCACTTCGTCGAACTCGATCAGAAGCTGGCCTCGGATTTGGCGCGCCTGGCTGACGATGAGGCGCGCCCTCTCGACGACCTGGGTTGTGAGATGTTGACCTTCGCCCTCCAGCATCGTCGGGCCGCCGCCGCCAACCTGGAACAGTGGAGGTCATTGACCCCCCGCGAGCGCCAGGTCACCGCCCTGACTTGCCTGGGCCTCACCAACCGCCAGATCGCCCTGCGAATGAACATCACCCCGGATACCGTCCGGACCCATCTGCGCAACGTTCAGCGAAAGTTCGGCCTGCGCACCAAACTCGAGCTGCGCAACGCCCTGGTCGATTGGGATTTCCAGGCCTGGCAGTAGGAAGCGCCCTCCCCTTTTCGGTTAGCCCCTTTTTCCCCAAAATCTCCCCCAATCGCGGATGGTCTCCCCGGCGCGTATTTGGTATTGTAAAGGCGTGGATCGTTTCGTTGATCTCCCCCGTGGTCAGTTGCACGCCCTGCTGGCGCCGCGGCCGTCCCGCGGCGAGTGGATGACTCACCTGATCGCCCGGCTGGCTCTGGCTGGATCGGTGCGCGTGCTGGATGGAGGCAACCGTTTCGACTCTCGCGGCCTGAGTAGGGAACTGCGCCGGCTGGACAGGAATTTCTATCTCCCTTTGAGGCGGGTGCGCGTGGCCCGGGCATTTACCTGCTTCCAGGCCGTGACCTTGCTTTTGGAGACCCCGCCCCTGAGAATCCCAACGCTGGCGCTCGATCTGCTGATCACCTTCGAAGATGAGAGCGTCTCACTCGCGGAACGCCTGCGCCTGTTGGATGTGTCCCTGGCCCGCCTGCGGGCGCTCTCCCGGCAGGCTCTGGTGATCGTCAGCGCCCCACCCCCAACCCCGGACGACACCTTGCTCTCCCGCCTGCAAGACGCCGCCGACCACGTCTGGCGCTTCGAGCCAGAGGCCGCGCCGTCGCAGCCGAGGTTATTCTAACCGTTATGGGCCGTACAATTGCTTCCATCACCCAGGCTTTTCTCGAAGAACGCGCCGCCTTCGCGCGTTTTCGCCGCGCCCTTCGCCGGTCGGATCAACTGGTTTTGGATGACCTCTTCGCCAGCGCCCAGCAGCATCTAGCCGCTGCGGCCTACGCTTCTCATGCGCTGCCTTTCGAGACTTTCTTGCTGGCCATGCTGCTGGAGGAGCATAAGGAGGTGATTCGCCTGAGGCGGTTGATGGAAGCGTTGGCTCAGGGAGAGAATGGTTGAATACACCGGTTGGCTGCTTGACCTCTACGCTCACCCCCAGGATGGCGTCGTGCTGTGGCTGCTGAGCGACGAGGGGGGGCGACTCCGTTTTCATCAACCCTTCCCGGTGACTTTCTACGCCGCCGGCCCGGCAGAGCAATTGCGCGCGCTGTGGCGTTATTTGCGCGACCGGTCTCTCTCTGTGGAGCTGGCGCGCCAGGAGCGGCGCGACTTGTTCCAGGAATCGCTCCTGACCGTGCTGGCCGCGCGGGTGGAGAATCCCGCCGCACAGGAAGAGGTCTTCCGGGATGCGGCGCGGCGCTTTCCCGAACTGACCTACTACGACGCCGACATCCCCCTGCCGCTGCGCTATGGCGCGGCCTATGGCGTTTTCCCCCTGGCGCGCTGCTGCGTCGGCGTTGACCAGGAGGGTCGCGTTCAGGCTCTCGAGGCGCTGGATTCTCCCTGGGAACTGGAACCAGCCTCGCCCCCCGTCCGCATCCTCCAGCTAAGGCCGGATTGCGATCCTGCCCACGCCGATCCCGCATATCTGCTGGCGCGTTATCAGAATCACGAAATACGTTTCTCCCTGCAACCGGCGCGGCCGCTGCTGGTCGGCCTGGGCGCACTGCTTCGCCGCTACGATCCCGATCTGCTGCTGACCGCCTGGGGGGATAGCTGGCTGATCCCGTATTTGCTGTCGCGCGCCGAAGAGATGGGCATCGCCTTGCTCCTGAGCCGGGATGTGGGCATGGGCGCAGCGCGGCAACCTGAGCGGACGTATTTTTCTTACGGGCAGGTGATCTACCGCGGCCCCAAGCTGACTTTGTTCGGGCGCTGGCATATTGATGTTTACAACGCCGTCATGTTCCACGATTACGCCCTGGAGGGCGTGCTGGAGATGGCCCGCGTCACCGGGCTGCCTGTGCAGACGGCGGCGCGCGTCTCGCCGGGGACGGGGATTTCGGCCATGCAGATGCGCCAGGCCCTGGAAGAGAGGGTGCTGGTGCCCTGGCGCAAACAACAGGCCGAGCGGCCAAAGTCGGCCCTGACCCTGCTGCACACCGATAAGGGCGGGCTGGTCTATCAGCCTATCGTTGGGCTGCACGCCGATGTGGCCGAGATTGATTTCACTTCGATGTACCCCGGCATCATGGTGCATTTCAACATTTCCCCGGAGACGGTGGGAGAACACCTCGACACGGCGCAATGGGTTCCCGATCTGGGCCTGCCCATTGATCGGACGCGCCCAGGCCTGATCCCCCGCACGCTGGAGCCATTGCTGAAGAAGCGCATCGCCTTGAAGAGCTGGTTGCTGGAGCTTGACCGCCGCGATCCTCGCTACGCCCGCGCGAAGGCTGTTTCGTCGGCTCATAAATGGCTGTTGGTGACCTGCTTCGGCTATCTGGGGTACAAGAACGCCCGCTTCGGGCGCATCGAAGCCCACGAAGCGGTGACAGCTTATGGGCGCGAGGCCCTGCTACGGGCTAAGGAAGCCGCCGAAGACCAGGGTTTCCGGGTGCTTCACATGTATGTTGATGGGTTGTGGGTGCAGCGGGAGGGAGCTAACCGGGTGGCCGATTTGCAGCCTCTCCTGGAGGAAATCATGACGCGCACCGGCCTGCCGTTGGCCTTGGAGGGCATCTATCGCTGGGTGGCCTTTTTGCCCTCGCGGGTGGATGCGCGTGTCCCGGTGGCTAACCGCTATTTCGGCGTCTTCCAGGATGGGCGGATCAAGCAGCGCGGCATCGAAGCCCGCCGCCGGGATACGCCGCCTTTTATCGAACAGGTTCAGCGAGAAGCCCTCGAAATCCTGGCGCGAGCGCCTTCGGTTGCGCGGCTCCCCGAGGTTCTGCCCGAGGTGGTGGATTATTTGCAAGGCAGACTGGCGCAATTGCGCTCCGGCCGCGTCCCCCTCGAAGATTTGTTAGCGACCCAGAAGTTGAGCCGAGAATTGGAGGAATACCGCGTCCCCTCGCCCCCGGCGCGGGCGGCGGCTCGATTGGCGGCGGATGGCAAAAAGGTCAGCCGCGGGCAGTACGTGCGTTTCCTGTACACTCGCGGCAAACCGGGGGTGCATCCCTGGGACGCCGCTGCTGCGCCGCGCCCCGAGTCCGTGGACATTGCCCGCTACGGCGAGTTGTTCCTGCCGGCGGCGCATACCGTCTTGCAGCCCCTGGGCGTGGAGGAGCAAACCCTGCGTTGCTGGTTGTTCAGCAACGCAGGGTACGGCGCGCCGCCGGGGAGGTTGCCGTAATCAGCCGATGAATAAACCAATGGCGACGAGCACTGGTGTCAGAATATTGATGAGGACGTTTTGCCCCATGGCCGGGAGCAGTTTTTCGATATCGTCGGGGTTGGCCAGCACATTCTTGATAACCGGCGCAGCGATGATAAGCGTGAGCAGCCCAAGCAGGCTGGCCAGAGGTAATACGCGGGCGACGACGCCTGCAATGATGCTGAGATAGGCAAGCAACAAAAAGGCCACGTAAATATAGGCGCTCTTCTGGCGGCCTATCACAATCGGGTAGTGTTTCCTGCCGATGCTCTTGTCGGCCTCGACATCTGGAAATTGGTTGAGCAGCAGCAGATTACTGACCAGGAAGAAGGGTACTAATGAGACAACGAACGCCGTCCAGGAATATTCCCCAGCGATGACGAAATATGCGCCCATCACCATGAAGACGCCAAAGCCCAGGCCGGGGGCGATCAGGCACAGCAGGGGATTGCGCGTAATCCATTGGGTATAGATGAAGATCGTTACAAGCCCCAAAATTCCGACGGGGAGGAGGCCCAGGCCTCTCACGTAGAGAAAATATAGACCGATGGCCCCAGTAAGGAGAAAAGTTGCCGAGGCGGTGATCAGGGTGCTGCGGGCTGCTTCGGGCGCGGCGGGCAGGGTCCCGCTGCCGCCGCTGAAGGGCGTGCGCGAGGTCCTGGCGTCCAGGCCGCTCTTGAAGTCGTAGTATTCGTTGAAAGCGTTGACGCTGATATGGGCAGCGACCGCGCCGACCACGGTCAGGACGAAATACAGCCAGTTGACCTGGCCTGTGGCCCAGACAGCCGCCGCAAAGCCCGCCAGCACACAGGCAGGCGCAAGGATCAAGAATGGCAGCCGCATTGGGCCGGTGATGGATTGTGAATTACTCATGTTGGTTCTCCTGTTCTGATAGAAAATTTGAATTGAAGGGAGGTCGGAAAAATGGGTGTGCGGGGGTGTACACCCCCGCACACCCATTTTTCCGGAACTTCTCAACTCGTTTGAGACACATCCAAACTTTCTAGTTGTCGAATGCGTTCTTCGGCGATTCCGATGCTGCGCAAGAGCAGCGTGCGCAGCGCAGGCAAGGCCCGGCCTGGTTCGGGATGACCGGTGTACACCCACTCGATGACTACTTCGTTGATGGCGCCCATCCAGGCGTATGCGGCAATTTCTGTATCAATGGGAGGAAGAGCGCCCTCTTGCACGGCCTCGTCCAGGTGTCGTTGGATGATCTCGATGAAGCGCTGGTGGATTTCGCGCCGCTTCTCTTCGAAGGCTGCCCCCAGTCCGGTAGCCTGAATGAGGAAGATTTTAGCCAGCTTTTTGTAGGCCGAAAAAGTTTCCAGGCAAACGCTGAGAGCGGCGTTCACTCGCCGGACGCCGCTTTCTTCCTGGGCGATGGCCTCTTCCAGGCGGCTTTGGAGGAGGGCAGCGAAATGGTCTACCAGGCCGAGGAAGATATCCTGTTTGCTGGGGAAGTGGAAATAGACCGCCCCTTTGGATGTGCCAGAATCTTCGACGATATCGTCAACTTTGGTGTTGTGATAGCCATCTCGGGCAAACCGTTCGACTGCTGCATCCAAGATGCGTTGGCGGGTGGTGTTGATCGGCTCAGACATGGTGGTTCCTCATTCGAACAAACGAAACAGACCGACTAGTCGGTCTCAGCAGCGAAGAATATCACAAGGATAGATTTTTGTCAAAGGCGGGATTTTTTAGCGCGTCAGGCGGCGATACTTGATGCGTTTGGGGATGTCGGCCTCTGCGCCCAATCTCTCTCGCCGGGCAGCTTCATAAGCTGACCAATTGCCCTCGAACCACTCCAGATGGCTATCGCCCTCGAAAGCCAGGATGTGCGTGGCGATGCGGTCGAGGAACCAGCGGTCATGGGAGACCACAATGGCGCAGCCGGCGAAATTCTCCAGGGCCTCTTCCAGGGAGCGCAGCGTGTTGACGTCCAGGTCGTTGGTCGGCTCGTCGAGCAGGATTACGTTAGCGGCCTCTTTGAGGATCTTGGCCAGGTGTACGCGATTGCGCTCGCCGCCGGATAAATCCTTGACCTTTTTTTGCTGGTCGCTGCCCAGGAAGTTGAACGAGGCCACATACGCCCGCGAATTGCGTTTGCGGCCGCCCAGTGGGATGAACTCCTCGCCTCCGCTGATCTCCTCCCAGACCGTCTTTTCGCCATCCAGGGTATCGCGCGATTGATCTACATAGCCCAATTTCACCGTTTGCCCAATGCTGACTGCGCCAGCGTCCGGCTTTTCCTGGTTGGTGATCAGACGCAGCAAGGTGGTTTTCCCGGCGCCATTGGGGCCAATGATCCCCACGATGCTCCCTGGCGGGATGCTTCGGGTGAAAGTTTCGATCAGCAAACGCTCGCCGTAGCCCTTGCCGACGTGGTCGAACTCGATCACCGTATCGCCCAGGCGCGGCCCCGGCGGGATGTAGATTTCCAACTCTTCCCGGCGTGCCTCGTACTCTTGCGACAGCAGCCGGTCATAGGCGGTGTAGCGCGCCTTGCCTTTGGCGTGCCGGGCTTTGGGCGCCATGCGGATCCATTCCAGTTCGCGCTCCAGGGTTTTGATACGCTTGTGTTCGGCTTTCTCTTCGACGCGCAGGCGTTCCTGTTTTTGCTCCAGCCAGGAAGAGTAATTGCCTCGCCAGGGGATGCCATGGCCGCGGTCTAGCTCCAAAATCCAGCCGGCGACATTGTCCAGGAAGTAGCGGTCGTGAGTCACGGCGATTACCGTGCCGGAATAATCTTGCAGGTGATGTTCCAGCCAGGCCACGGATTCGGCGTCCAGGTGGTTGGTTGGCTCGTCGAGCAGCAGGATGTCAGGTTCGGTCAGCAGCAGGCGCGTCAGGGCTACCCGTCGGCGCTCGCCGCCCGAGAGCACCGACGCAGGAGTCTCCGGCGGCGGGCAGCGCAAAGCCTCCATGGCCATATTCAGACGGCTGTCCAAATCCCAGGCGTTGTGCTGATCGAGCCATTCCTGCAGGCGCGATTGCTCGGCGATCAGGGCATCGAAATCAGCCTTGGGATCGGCGAATTTCTCGTTGATCTCGTCGAAGGCCTTGAGCTTTTCGATGATCGGCTGAACAGCCTCCTCGACGATCTCTTTGACTGTCTTCCCTGGATCGAGGCTGGGTTCCTGTTCCAAGAGGCCGATGCTGTATCCTGGGGAAAAAACCACCTGTCCATCGTAGCCGTCATCCAATCCGGCAATGATGCGCAAGAGGGTGCTCTTGCCGGAGCCGTTCAATCCGACGACGCCGATTTTAGCGCCGTAGAAGAACCCAAGCGAAATATCGCGAATCACTTCTTTGTTGCTGGGCGGAAAGCGGCGGTTGACCCGCGCCATGGAGAAAATGACTTTTTGATCGTTCATTCAATAGCCTCGTTTTATGGGTAGCTTGATTTTATCATTTCAATTTCAATTGTAACTACTCAGCCAAACGGGGAAGTTCCCGAAAAAAGGGTGTGCGTGGGGGTGCGCAGCACCCCCACGCACACCCTTTTTTCGGGCTAATCCGTTCGATGACTGAGCAGTTACTTTCAATTGATGAAACCCGGTTTCTCCAAGAAACTGGGTTTCTGGTTATCCTGTATAATTCAGTCTGTGGTGAGTTTTGTAGACCGACAACGACTGTTCAAAGCCAGATTGCTCGTCAGTCGCCTGGAGCGTCTCTCTGCGGATTCGATTTGGGCGCGCCGCGCCAGCGGCGTGCGGGCGTCGCTGCACAAAGCGCTGGCCAGGCTGGATGAGGCCCAGGGATTTGATGTGCTGGATACACTCATCGAGATGGGCTTCGATATTCTAGAAAAGGCCGCTCAAGAAGTGCCTGATTCGGATGAAAGGTTGCGACGATGAGCTTGAGAGAATATCTGCTGCGTTTAGATTCTGAAGGCTGCCTGGTGCGCATTACCGAGCCAATCTCGAAAACCTACGAGATTGCCGCAGTGCTCAAACAACTCGAACCACGGCCTGTGATCTTCGAGAATGTGATTGGATCTGAATATCAGGTGGTGGGGAATATTCTCTGTACCAAGGGGTATTTCGCGGATTATTTTAGGATTCCGGTGTCCGAGATCATTCCGATGCTTACGCGGGCAATCGAGAAGCCCTCCCCCCCCCCTCCCCCTCTCCCAATTTGGGAGAGGGGGGAGAGGCTGGGGGTGGGAGGTGAGGTCAGCGCCCCCTGCCAGGAAGTTGTCCACCTCGACCCCGACCTGGACTCGTTGCCTATTCCTCTTCACTTCGAGAGCGACGGCGGGCCGTATATCACCGCCGGGGTCTTCGCAGCGAAACACCCAGAATATGGGCAGAATTTGGATTTTCATCGCTGTATGCAATTCTCCCCGAGGGAGATGGCCATTCGGGTGGTCGAAGGGCGGCATTTTCACCGCTTTCTCGAAGACTTGGGGCAGGTGGATGTGGCTGTGTGCATTGGCAATTCGCCCAACGTGCTGGCGGCTGGGGCGGTCTCGGTGGAGATCGGCGTTGATGAGCTGACCATCGCCAACGCGCTGGAGCCGTTGCGGTTGGTCAGGGGGATCACCGTGGATTTGATGATCCCTGCCGAGGCTGAGTTCGTGCTGGAAGGCACGGTCTACCGCGACCGACGACATGCTGAAGGCCCCTTCGTGGATTTGACTGGAACCCAGGATGTCCTCCGCCAGGAGCCGGTTTTCGAGGTCAAGGCCATCACTCATCGGGTTGATCCCATCTGGCAGGCCTTGCTCCCTGGAGGGCTGGAGCACAAACTATTGATGGGCATGCCGCGCGAGACGACCATCTTCCGGGAGGTCAATAAGGTCGTCGAATGCCAGGATGTGAATATAAACCCTGGGGGCTGTTCCTGGCTGCATGCCATCGTGCAGATCATCAAGCGACAGGAAGATGATGGTAGGAAGGCTATCCGAGCGGCTTTTGCCGGGCATCGCTCGTGCAAGCATGTTTACGTGGTGGATAGCGATATAGATGTCTACGACCCGTTGCAAGTCGAGTGGGCGATGGCAACGCGCTTCCAGGGCGACCGCGATCTGGTGATGCTGGATAAAGAGCCTGGTTCCAGCCTGGACCCCAGCGCCGAGCCTGGGACAAAGCTGACCACCAAATTGGGCTTCGATTTGACCGCGCCCATAGGTGAAGCGCGGTGGCATTACGAGAAAGTGCCTTCCCCTGATGTTGACTTGAGTAAGTTCATCGGATAGTGAACCGCGGAGACGCAAAGGTCGCAATATGGAAGAATATGCAACTGACTAAAGAAGCACAAGCCATGCTGGATGGGACGCAGGGGCGCGCAACGCAGAAGGCTATGGAAATCCTGGCTACGCTGGGCGCGATCTATGGCGCCGAGCGTTTGATCCCGGTAACCTCTGTGCAGGTGGCTGGGGTCAGTTACGCCAATCTGGGGGAGGCCGGGCTGGCTTTTCTCTCCGAAATGGCCGAGGGTGGAGGCCGCGCCCGCGTCCTGACCACGCTCAACCCGGCGGGGATGGATATCGAAAACTGGAAGAACCTGGGCATCGAGGCTGATTTCGCCGAGAATCAACGGCGCGTGTTGGAGGCATATGAGCGCATGAATATCATCGCCGCGGCTACATGCACGCCCTATCTGATCGGCAACACGCCCCATTTCGGCGAGCATATCGCCTGGGCCGAGTCCAGCGCGGTGTGCTATGCCAACTCAGTGTTGGGAGCGCGCAGCAACCGGGAGGGCGGGCCCAGCGCCCTGGCGGCCTCGCTGACCGGGTTGACCCCGGAATATGGATATCACCTGGACGCGTATCGGCAGCCCACGCTCGGCATTCATGTGGAGAGTGGTCTAGGCGAAAACGCAGATTTTGGGGCTTTTGGAAAAGTCTTAGGAGAGCGGTTGGAAAAAAGTGGTGGTAGGCGCGTGCCTTATATCCAGGGGATTGCATCGGCCTCGGTGGAGAATCTGAAATCGTTGTGCGCCAGTCTGGCGACCTATGGGGGGGTGACCCTGTTCCATATCGCAGGGATCACCCCCGAGGCGAGTCGGTTCGTCCCGCCTGATGAGCAGATGGTCATCGAAGAGGAGGATATCCAAAAGGCCAGGGAATCGATGAGCGACGCGGATTCCACAGAGATTGATTTCGTCAGCCTGGGCTGCCCGCATTTGTCCATCAAAGAGATCGCTCGAATTGCGGAGTTGTTGGAGGGAAAGCAGGTCGTAAAAGAATTCTGGATCACCACTGCCCGCCCGACCAAAGCGATCGCAGACCGAATGGGCTATACAGCGGTGATCGAAGCCGCGGGTGCCAGGTTCGCCGCCGATACCTGCTGCGTGGTGGCGCCGATCGCAGGTCGCTTTCGCGCCCTGGCAACGGATAGCGCCAAGGCCTGTTACTATGCTTCCGCCAAGAACAAATTCAAGACGGCGCTGCTGCCCTTCGATGAGGCGGTGCGGCAAGCGTTGGGCTAATCGAATGTTGGCTTATGTTGTATAATCGTCAGATCACGAAAAGGATCATAAGCCCGTCCCCGGGCGACCCGATGACGGGTCTTTGATCCTGTTTTTGTGAAGTACTGATAATCATCAGGACTGATTCGCTGATGGAGACGAGGTATGGCCGACGGAGACGACAAAAAATCAACAGAAAGCAAGTCCGCTCACGAAAAGGATCATAAGCCCGTCCCCGGGCGACCCGATGACGGGTCTTTGATCCTGTTTTTGTGAAGTACTGATAATCATCAGGACTGATTCGCTGATGGAGACGAGGTATGGCCGACGGAGACGACAAAAAACTAACAGAAAGCAAGTCCGCTGAAAGTGGGAAATCGCCTGCTAAAGAGAAGAAATCGGCCTGGGAAAATCTGCCGAAAATCCTTGGTCAGATCGCGGCGTTGATCATTGCCCTGGGAGCCATTTTCGGCGCGCTCGACAAGGTGGGGGTGTTCGATCCTGATCCAACAGCGACGCCGACCGTGACCGCCTCGTCTACTCCAACGGAAACATCTACCATCACCCCCACCACGCGTCCAACGACTGTGACGCCCACATTGACTGATACGATGACGGCGACCCCAATCCCCAGTGATACACTTACTCCCACCATCACACGGACGCCCACCCGCACGCTGACACCCACTCTCTATCCTGGCGAGCCGATCCTGGTAGTGTTGGCCTGGCCAGGGATCAATATACGCCGCGGACCTGGCTTCGATTATCCATATGGAGAGCCGGCGGGGATTGTGCCCTATGGCAGCACAGTGCGTTTACTGGGGAGGACCGAAAACTGGAACTGGTATCGCATCGAATGTCCCATCGAGATGCCCATCGAGACTGGCTGCTGGGTCACTGCGGACCCCAATTATTCCAACGCCTTTTTTGTCGAGAATGTGCCCGAATTGCTGCCGCCGGCCACTTTTACCCCGATGCCTTCGCCCACTCAGACGCCGCCGGGGTAATCCCCCTTATCAAATCCGAAAGGTGGCTTGTTACGACACCGAAAAGAGAATACAATCAGTAAGCCCGGTGAGATTCACATCGGCGTCATCGGCGTGTATCAGCACACTCAGTAGTTCACGAAAACGATCAGGAGCCCGTCCCCGGGCGACCCGCGGACGGGTCTTGGATCCTTTTTCGTGAAGTACTGATACTGTACTTCTCTGTTGGGCGTCGGCTTGTCCGAGTCAGGAGCGATCATTATGAATGTCCCCTATGGCCCTATCCTCGTAGTCGAAGATGTCCCTCATATTTTGGAATTGTTGGCGGTGACCTTGCGCTTCAAGGGCTACCCGGTAGTCACGGCGGCCAATGGCGAAGAAGCCCTGAAGATGATCGCCAGGGAAAGGCCAGCCATTGTGATCACCGATATATTAATGCCGCGCATGGATGGCTTCGCGTTGATGCACCGACTGCGCAGCGACCCCAAAACCAGCCGCATCCCCGTAGTCTTTTTATCGGCGACCTATATTACTCCCGAGGACAGGGATTTTGCCCTGCAACTTGGGGCGGTGCGCTTTCTGGAGAAACCCGTTGACACGCCGGAATTCCTGCTGACGGTAGCGGAAATCCTGACCCAAGGGCCGCCGACCATCCCTCCGCCGATGAGCGAGAGCGATTTCTACCGCGGTTACCGGGAGCGGTTGGAGAATAAGCTGCGCCACAAGAGCCAGCAAATCGCGCGCACCGAACGGTTATTGGCGACGCTCCCCCCGGAACAGAAACCAGCTTTCGAGTCGATCTTGGAAGAATCGCACGCCCACCGTACAGAGATCCAGGACGAGCTTGACCAGCTTTACAAGATCCTCGCCCAAGAGAACGACAGTGCAGCCCAAGATATCTGATCTGATCGAACTGGCTCGCGGGGCCGGCGAAATCTTGCGCGATGGCTTCGGTAGAGGAATCCAGGTCGAGCACAAGGGCGAAATCAACCTGGTTACTGAGCTGGATCGCCGTTCCGAGGCTTACCTGTTGAGTGAACTTCGGCGGCGATTTTCTGGTCATCGTGTGGTGACTGAGGAAAGCCGCGGCCTCGAAGGTGACGACGGGCATATCTGGTATATTGACCCCCTGGACGGCACAGTCAATTACACCCATGGCATCCCGATCTTCTCGGTTTCTCTAGCCTGTGCGCAGGGCAATGATCTGCTCTTCGGGGTGGTCTATGACCCCATGCGGGATGAATGTTTTTATGCGGAACGCGGCAAAGGGGCCTGGCTGGACGGACGACCTTTGGGCGTGTCCTCTGCGCTCGAAATTAGGACCTGTCTCCTGGTGACCGGCTTCTCCTACGATTCCTGGACTAACCCCGACAACAACCTGAACCACTTTGCAGATTTCACGCTGCGCACGCAAGGCGTCAGGCGATTAGGTTCTGCCGCCCTGGATTTGTGCTATGTGGCCGCAGGGCGTTTCGATGGATTTTGGGAACTGCGCCTGAACGCCTGGGATGTAGCTGCCGGCGCCCTGATTGCACAGGAGGCCGGCGCGGTAGTGACGGATATTCAGGGTGAACCGGAATACTTCCGCAAGCCCTTTTCGATCCTGGCTGCCAACCCCCACATTCACCCCAAGATGGTAGAAGTGCTCAAAAGCTGATCATCAGTACTTCACGAAAGATGATCCAAGACCCGTCTGCGGGTCGCCCGGGGACGGGCTCCTGATCGTTTTCGTGAACTACTGATAATCTGATGTCAGCCCCGCAGAAGATCAGCGAGATCGTCCAGAGGCACGCGCGAGGTGAGGTCGAGGCTCAGCGGGGTTACGGCGACGACCTGCTTGATATAGAGGGCGTGGACATCGGACTCTGGCGGCGTTTGCTCCCAATCCTCCGCGACGCGATAGCGTATTTGCGTGGGTTGATCCCACGAGTCGCGCTCTGGTCGGATGGCCTGGTAGAAACGCACCGGGGAGATGCGGGTGACCTCCCAAGGCGTCTCCGGCGTGGCGTTGGCGGGGATTTCCACTTTGAGCACATGCACGTCCGGGGGCAAGGACTTCTCCAATAGCCGTTTTCCGAAATAGGCCGCGAAGTACGCTGCGGCAGAAAAATCCACCTCGGTGGAGTAGGAGAGGTGATTTTCCACTTCAGTATCCACGGAGATCGCCAGGGCGGGTATCCCCAGGGCGGCGGCTTCCAGGGCTGCGCCGACCGTTCCCGAGACGGTTGTCCCGCTGCCGATGTTTGCGCCGTAGTTGATCCCCGAAACCACCAGGTCTGGCGCGCGGGGCATGACCTCCAGCGCGCCGTGCAAGACAGCCTGCGCGGGAGAACCGCCGACAGCATACACCGTCCAGGTTTTGCCGTTGACCTGGACTTCTTTGGGGGTGATGATTCCATCGGATGTGGCTGGCAGGCTACGCCCCGCGCCGGAGCTTTGCTCTCGCGGAGCGACCACGGTGACGTATCCCAACGCCTCTAGCGCCCCCGCCGCAGCCCACAGGCCGGGGGATAGGATGCCGTCGTCGTTGGTGAGCAGAATTTGTGTCTTTTCGGTGTTCATGCGATAGTGATAAGGTAGGGTGCAATTCGGGAGATGCTATCAGGCGATAAACCCGGCATGAAATTGCACCCCACCTCGGTTACAAAAAAAGAGCGGGAATGACCCGCTCTATCTGGCGCCCTCGGCGTGACTCGAACACGCGACCCCTTAGTCCGCAACCAAGTGCTCTATCCACTGAGCTACGAGGGCGAGGCGGGGAGGGCGGGATTCGAACCCGCGGTCGAGGTTTATTGCCCCGACAACCGCTTAGCAGGCGGTCCCAATCGACCACTCTGGCACCTCCCCGGGCGAATGATCTATCTGGCGGAGGGAGTGGGATTCGAACCCACGATGGATTGCTCCATACCGGTTTTCAAGACCGGCGCCATTGTCCACTCGGCCATCCCTCCAGGTTGTGGGTCGAGAGAACCCCTCCCAGGCGGCAGGATTCTACCACAGGAAAGCGAGAGGGGCAATGATAAAACCTTCCCTTGACCAATCATCCCTTCCAGGCTAAAATCCAACTTCGCGGCTGGCCCGTTCTCAGGATGCCAGCCGCTATTTTGGCATCTTATGTTCGAGAACCTGACTCAACGCCTGAACGGCGTTTTCGACAAGCTGCGTCGCCGCGGCAAGCTCTCCGAGCGCGATGTGGACGAAGCCATGCGTGAAGTGCGCCTGGCCTTGTTGGAAGCCGATGTACATTATAAAGTGACGAAAGATTTCGTGGCCCGCCTGCGGGAGCGAGCGGTAGGGCGCGAGGTCTCGCGCGCTCTCAACCCCGGACAGCAGGTGATCAAGATCGTCCATGAGGAGATGATCGCCACCCTGGGCGAGCCTGCCCCGCTGGACTTGCACGGCCCCAAGCCGCGCCTGATAATGTTGGCAGGTTTGCAAGGCTCTGGCAAGACCACTGCGGCTGGGAAGCTGGCGCACCTCTTGCGCGCTCAAGGGGAACGCATTTTGCTGGTGGCTGCAGATCCTTACCGTCCGGCGGCTGTGCAGCAGTTGCAGACCCTGGGTGAGCGCCTGGACATCGAGGTTTTCTCCGAGCCTGGAATCGCGCCGCCGGAGATTGTCAAAAAAGCCCATGCGCGAGCGCAGAAAGGCGGTTTCAGCGTCGCCATTCTGGATACCGCCGGTCGTTCGCAGCTAGACAATCAACTGATGGCTGAACTTCGCGCCATTCACCAAAAAGTGGAATTAGCCGAGGTTTTGCTGGTGGTTGACGCCATGATCGGACAAGAGGCAGTCAACATCGCCCAGGGATTCCGCGAGGCGGTTCCACTGACGGGGTTGATCCTCACCAAGATGGATGGCGACGCCCGCGGCGGCGCGGCCATTTCCATCCGCTCGGTGACTGGTGTGCCGATCAAGTTCCTGGGTACCGGCGAAGGATTGGACGCTCTGGAAGTCTATGATCCCGCGCGCCTGTCGTCCCGTATTTTGGGGATGGGCGATGTGATTGGCTTGATCGAGCGCGCTGAGGCTGCTTTCGATGAAGAGATTGCCGAACAGCAGGCCAGCCGAATGCTCTCCGGCGAGTTCAGCCTGGATGATTTCGCCAAACAGTTGCAGCAGGTTCGTAAGATGGGCCCAATTGGTCAACTCCTGGAGTTGATGCCGGGCGGCATGGGGCGCATGGCGAATGCCATTGATCCCCGAGACGCTGAGAAACAATTCAAAAAAACAGAAGCGATTCTCAGTTCTATGACGACGGAAGAACGCCTGAAGCCAAAGGTCTTGGATGCCAGCCGCCGCAGGCGAATCGCCAGCGGTTCCGGTACGCAGGTTCAGGATGTCAATCAATTGATCAAACAATACCAGGAGGCGCGCAACCTGATGAAAAGAATCAAGAAGTCTGGTATGCGTGGCATGGCTGGTTTGTTCGGGTAGAATCGTTTCAGAATGAAGGAGACAGATCAATGGTTCGATTAAGATTGCGCCGTGTTGGCGCAAAAAAGCAGCCCAGCTACCGTGTTGTGGCTGCGGAGAAGGAAAGTCCCCGCGATGGACGTTTCCTCGAAGTTTTGGGATTCTACAACCCCCGCACGAAACCCTCCACGATTCAACTAGGAGAGGATCGCGTCTATCACTGGTTGAGCGAAGGCGCCCAGCCTTCGGATGCGGTTCGTCGTTTGTTCGATCAGGTTGGCTTGTGGAATCGCTATCAGCGTTTCAAGGATGGCGAGGACATCGAAAAGCTTCTGGAAGAAGCTGCTGCTGCGGAAGAAGCCCGGGGCGCTGATCCCAGGACGCGCCGCGATGATCTCATGGGGCAAGCCAAGAAAGCAGCTAAACCGGCTAAAAAGGTAGAAGAGGCCGCGGAGGTCGAAGAAGCTGTGGAGATCGAAGAGGTCGAGGAGGCGGAGGCGGTTGACGAGGCCGAAGAAACCCCTGAAGAACCTGCGGAAGCCGTAGAGGATGAGGAATAAATATCCGATTGTGGGCGCTTTCGCCCTTTGCTTCTTGCTTTTTAATCACCTCGGAGGTGGCTTTTGAAGGAATTGGTCGAGTATATCGCTCGTTCCCTGGTGGATGATCCCATGGAGGTCCATGTGGAACAGAGAGGCCAGGGTTCCAAGGTATATCTGAACTTACATGTGGCGAAGGAAGATATGGGGCGAGTGATTGGAAAGGGGGGGCGCGTGGCAAACGCTATCCGGCAATTGCTGCATGTTGCCGCGGCTCAAGAAGGCAAGGACGCCTCGCTCGATATCGAAGACCCGCAATGACCCATAACCAGGTTCAACATCCTGATCGCAAACCAGGCTCGCCGAACGATGGCGAGCCTGAGTTCTTGGTAGTTGGTAAACTCCGACGCCCCCATGGTTTGGGCGGGGAAATGATCATGTCGGTGTGGACAGATTTCCCCAACCGCCTGACCCCAGGCGCACGACTCTACGTTGGCGACGACCATGAACTCGTCGAGGTTCGGAGCAGCCGTTGGCATGACCAGGACCTGTTGATCGGGTTCGAAGGGTATCAGGACCGGGATCACGTTGGGGTTTTTCGCAATCAATCGGTTTATGTACGCGCAGAGGAGATTCCCGCTTTAGCGGAGGGTGAGATCTATCTCCATCAATTGCTGGGGTTGCGCGTGATTCGCGATGAGGATAACTCCGCGCTGGGAACGGTGATCAACCTGATCGAAACCAGCGGCGCAAACGATGTCTTTGTAGTGCGCACTGAGGATGGCGTCGAGTGGCTTCTACCGGATATCGAGACGGTAATCCTGGATATCAACATTGCTCGCGGCGAAATGCGAGTTCATCTTCTCCCTGGCCTGCTGCCCGACAGGAGATAACCCGAAAAAAGGGGTGGGGGGCGTACGGAGCATGCCCCCCCACCCCTTTTTTTGGGAATCCTTCTGACAACATTTGCGCGCACACCTCACTATCTCGTCTTGACATATCCGAAAACGGTATGGTATTCTGATTAAGGCTTGTTAATGAGAATCTGATTAACCTGAGGGCCGGTGTTGAACGACTATCAACGCTACTGGGTTGGCTTCAATCTCGTCAAAGGTATTGGCGCAGCTCGTATTCGGCTGCTCCTGGACGCATTCGGCGACCTTCGAACAGCCTGGAACGCCTCAGCCGAAGGTCTGCAGGCGACCGGCCTGAGCGCCGCATTGATCGAGAACCTTGTCACGTTAAGAGCGGATGTCTCCCTGGAGAAAGTCTGGGAGGATATTCAAGCGCAAGGTATTCAGGTGCTGACCTGGGAAGACGAGGGATATCCTCGTCATCTATCTGACCTCGACAACGCGCCGCCGGTGCTGTATCTGCGCGGTGAATACCTCCCGGAGGATGAATGGGCTGTGGCTGTGGTGGGCACCCGGCGGGTGACGGCTTATGGCCGTCAGGTCGCCGAGAATATTGCCCGAACCCTGGCTGGCAGCGACGTGACCGTGGTCAGCGGCTTGGCGCGGGGGATAGATGCCATCGCTCATCAGGCCGCCATCGAGGCGGGCGGGCGTACCCTGGCAGTGTTGGGTAACGGGGTAGATCGCGTATATCCGCTAGAGCATCGCCAACTGGCAGATCAGGTGATCGCTCATGGCGCGCTGATCAGTGACTACCCGGTGGGCACCCCGCCTGACGCGCATAACTTCCCGCCTCGCAACCGCATTATCTCAGGGCTGTCGTTGGCGACCGTGGTTGTCGAAGCTGGCGTCAAGAGCGGCGCGCTGATCACGGCGAACTTTGCCGCAGAACAAGGGCGAGAGGTCTTCGCTGTTCCCGGGAATGTGTTTGCGCCGCAGAGCAAGGGCGCCAACCGCCTGATTCAGCAAGGCGCCCATCCGCTCCTGGACCCTAAGGAGATTCTGGAAATCCTGGAACTAACCTTGATCTCAGAACACCGGGAAGCGCGGGTGGTTTTGCCTGCCGACGCCACCGAGGCCCGGCTCTTCGGTCTTTTGAGTCACGAGCCAACGCATGTGGATGAAATCCGCGCCCGGGCGGACTTACCCATCGAAAAAGTGACTTCAGCTCTGGCGATGATGGAATTGAAAGGCATGGTGCGGCAGGTGAGCGGGATGCGGTATTATGCGGTACACGAGGCCAGTGCAGGCTATGAGGTAGAAGGATGATTACGAATTACTACGCCGTTATCATGGCCGGCGGAGGGGGTACCCGCCTCTGGCCGCTCTCTCGCAAGGACAGCCCGAAACAAGTGCTGCCGCTGGTGGGTGAGCGTTCTCTGTTTCAGGCGGCGGTTGACCGACTGGATGGCATCTTCGAGCCGGGGCAGATATACGTGGTCACCGTGGCCGAACAGGCCAAAGCTTTGCAGGCGCAGTGTCCGCAGATCCCGACCGAAAATTATCTGCTAGAACCTATGCCGCGCGGCACGGCTTCGGTTGTCGGGTTGGCCGCCATCGCCTTGCGGCATCGTGATCCTCAGGCCGTGATGGCGGCGCTGACCGCAGATCACGTTTTCCAAAATGAAGGTCGCTTCAGGGAACTGCTGCTTTCGGCGTTTGATTCCGCCCGGCAAGGACACCTGGTCACCTTGGGGATTACGCCCACTTTCCCCTCGACCGGATATGGTTATATCCAGCAGGGCGAATGGGTCGAATCCCAGCGCGGGTTGGATGTTTACCATGCACTGCGATTTGTCGAGAAGCCCGATGAGCGCCGCGCCCGTCAGATGCTCGAAAGCGGCGATCACGCCTGGAATTCGGGGATGTTCGTCTGGGAGGTGGGGCGGATTTTGGCCGAGTTCGAGCGTCAGATGCCCGGATTAGCCTCGAAGCTTAGTGAAATCTCGAAGGCCTGGGATCAACCCCAAAGGGAGTCCGTGATCCAGCAAAATTGGCCGAAAATCCAGCCAGAGACGATAGATTATGGGATCATGGAAAACGCCCGTGACGTGGTTGTCATCCCTGCGGAAGGGCTGGGCTGGAACGACGTTGGGAGTTGGGAGGCGCTTTTCGAGGCGCTGCCAGCCGATGAGGAGGGTAACATCGTCCTTGGGGATGGATATATCCCCGTAGATACACGCGGCGTTCTGGTTTATAAGAAATCCTCCCCGCGATTGATTGTGACCATTGGAGTAGAAGACCTGGTGGTGGTTGATACTGGCGATGTTTTGCTGATTTGTAAGAAAGATCAGGCGCAGAAGGTGCGTCAGGTTGTAAAACGGTTGGAAGATTCGGGCACCGATTATTTGTAAGCCGCTTTCGAGTGCACCCCGCCTGATCGGGACTGTTTTGGAGTTTTTCTATGGAAGCCTATTGTGTCAAGTGTAAAGAGAGGCGTGAGATCAAGGATGCGCAGGCGGTTTTTACCGCCAACGGAACCCCGGCGACTCGCGGTGTTTGCTCAGTGTGCGGGACCGGTTTGTATCGCATGGGGCGCACTGACGCCCATGAAGGTTTGGAACCCCCCGAAGTAACCAGACGCTCTCCCCAAAAGCAGCCAGGAAAACGCTCTGGCAAACTGGTCATCGTGGAGTCGCCGACCAAAGCGAAAACCGTTGGGCGGTATCTCGGCGAGGGCTATAAGGTCGAGGCCTCGGTGGGTCATGTGCGGGATTTGCTGCGTTCTCAGCTATCGGTTGACGTCGAGAACGATTTCAAACCCAAATACCGCGTGCCAAACGAAAAGCGGGAGGTAGTCAAGAAGCTCAAGGCTGAGGCTGCCACAGCCGAAGAGGTGTACCTGGCGACTGACCTCGACCGTGAAGGGGAAGCGATTGCATGGCACTTGTTAGAATCGGCTGAAATCGAACCCGAACGCGCCAGGCGGGTAGTCTTTCACGAGATCACGCGACTCGCTATCGAAGAGGCGTTCGCCAAACCGCGCCCCCTCGATATGGATTTGGTCAATGCCCAACAAGGCCGCCGGGTTTTGGATCGCCTGGTGGGATACGGCATCACCCCAATATTGTGGAAGAAGGTGCGCAGCCGGCTCTCGGCGGGGCGGGTGCAGTCGGTGGCTCTGCGTTTGATCGTCGAGCGCGAGCGCGAGATTGATGCCTTCGTCCCTGAGGAGTATTGGACGATCGGCGCCGAATTCTCGCCCAACGAAAACAAGGAGAAATTCATCGCCAAGTTGGCGCGCGTGGATGGGGAAAAGCCGGTTCTCTCCACCGAAGAGGATGTCCGACCTCTCCTGGTAGATATGGAAAGGGCCAGGTACACGGTCAGCGAAGCCAAGAAGGGAACAAGAGAGCGGAAGGCGCAGGCCCCCTTCACCACCAGCACCATGCAGCAAACCGCCTCGCGCCGTTTGAGTTTTACGGCGCGTCGAACCATGCAGATTGCGCAACAGCTTTATGAAGGAGTCGAGGTGGGCAACAGCGGCCAGACAGGGCTGATTACCTATATGCGCACCGATTCGACCAATGTTGCTGCCATCGCGCAAACCGAGGCGCGCCAGTTCATCGAAGGCCAATATGGCGAGAAATATCTCCCCAAGTCGCCGCCGGTATATCGCACCAAGGCGCGCGGCGCGCAGGAGGCGCACGAAGCCATCCGGCCTACTTCGGTCATGCGCACGCCGCAATCGGTCAAGGAATATCTCTCGCGCGATCAATATCGCCTCTATCAACTGATCTGGCAGCGCTTTGTGGCATCGCAGATGTCATCGGCGATCTACGACACGATCACTGTGGAAATCGAAGGCGCAGAAGCCGAACATCAATATCTATTCCGGGCAACCGGCTCGACTATTCGCTTCCCGGGCTTTCTGGTGGTCTATCAAGATCTCGAGAAGGACGAAGAAGAAGAATCGCGTGTACCCACAGACCTTTCTGTGGGGCAGTTGTTGAAGCTGATCCGCCTGATCCCTGAACAGCACTTCACGCAACCCCCGCCGCGGTATTCGGACGCCTCTTTGGTGAAAGAATTGGAAGAGAACGGGATTGGCCGTCCTTCGACTTATGCGCCCATTCTTTCCACCCTGCAGAACCGGGGATATATTATTCGTGAACAGCGCCGTTTGATTCCCACGGAGACGGGCATCATAGTCAACGACCTCGTGGTGGAGCATTTCCCTGATATCGTTGACGTGAATTTCACGGCTGCGATGGAGAAAGATTTGGATCAGGTCGCTATCGGGAAGAAGAAGTGGGTTGAAGTCGTGAGCGAGTTTTACGGCCCCTTCCAGGAGCAGTTGGAGTTGGCAAACGAAAAAATGCCCAAAATAAGCTCCGGCCCAGAACCAGTGGGACGAGATTGCCCTGAATGTGGGCATGGCCTGGTGATCCGTTGGGGGCGCCATGGAAAATTCATCGGCTGCAGCAACTACCCCCAATGCCGCTATACTGAACCATGGTTAGAAAAGTTGGGCGTTAAATGCCCAACGGATGGCGGGGAATTGGTCATCAAGAAAACCCGCCGGGGGCGCGTCTTTTACGGCTGCGCCAACTACCCCGAATGTGAATTTTCCTCCTGGAAGTTGCCTCTCCGAGCGCCATGCCCAAAATGTGGGGGCCTGCTCATCGCGGAGAATAAAACCACTGCGGTTTGCGTGAAATGCAGCGAGCAATTCTTACAGGATGATTTGGTTGCCGATGAAGGAACTGATGTCGTCGCCGACCTGGCATAATGCTTGCAACAAAACAAGGGATTGCATGATTTCGAGGTCTGGTCTACAATAATTGGCAACCAGATAGATACGAAGAACCTGTTTGGGAGAGACAATATGGATATAATCCGCGAAACGACCCGTGCAAGATTGAGAAGCCCACTCATCGTTGGCATTGTGGGTTTTATAGTGGGCCTCCTCATCGGGTGGATTGCTATCGGTTGGGGGATTTGGCCCGTAAAATGGACTGACGCTTCTCCGGCAGACCTGGAAGACTCGTGGCGGGAAGATTATCTGCTCATGGCGGTCGATTCATACGCCTCCCTCCCCGATACCGAAAAAGCCATTGCGCGTTGGAATGGATTAGGAACGGAGGCTGCCGCGCTCCTCGCTCAACTTGCAGCAAACCCTGGCCCGCGCAGTGAGAGCGTGCGAGCTTTTCAGCAAGCCGTCGGTCAGACTTCTGTGGGGACTCCTTCAGCCGGGGGCGAGATCATGACCACACCCATCACTGAAGAGGAAGAAGCGGGGGGAAAACCTTCGAGGACGACTTTGATCTTGATAATGTGTGGGGTGGTGGCAATTTTAGCCGTGGCTGTGGCTGCTTTCTTTTTCCTCTTCCGGCGACAGCCTCAATCTGATTTCATGTCGCCGATGGCGCAGGCTCAGGAGTACACTCGTCAGGCCGAACCGACAGATTTTACCGCCCGCGGCGAAATGCCCCCCATGTCGCAATTTATGACCACCTATATGCTAGGAGACGATCTTTTCGATGACTCCTTCAGCATCGACTCTCCCACCGGAGAATTCCTCGGCGAATGCGGCGTTGGGATTTCCGAATCCATTGGCGTGGGGGAACCCAAAAAGGTTGCTGCTTACGAAGTGTGGCTCTTCGACAAGAACGATATTCAGACCGTCACCAAGGTGCTGATGAGCAAACATGCTTATGATGATAGCACTCTGCGTGACCGGCTGCAAACCAAGGGCGAACCCTTCCAGGCTGAGCCTGGGGCGGAGATGATCCTCGAAACTGCAACATTGCGGCTGGTCGCACGGGTTGTAGATATGGCTTATGGGAGCGGCCCAACTCCCCCTCAGAGTTATTTCGAACGCCTGACGCTCGAACTGGCGATCTGGCAAAGGGCCTGATCCTAGAAAAAAAGAGCGCGAGCCGAAGCTCGCGCTCTTTTTTTTCTCGTTATTCGATGTTCAGGATCGTTAAATCTAGCTTGCCATCTGGGGTTTGGACATGGATTTTGTCCCCAACTTTTTTTCCTAATAAAGCCTGCCCCATGGGGGATTCATTGGAAATTCGACCGTTGCTGGGGTCGGCTTCTTTGATGCCAACCAGGTGATAAACCTCTTCGGGGTAATCTTCCTCCCGGATGGTGACTTTCGCGCCCACGGTGACGATATCGTTGTGGCCGTTATTCGCCTCGATGATCACCGCTTCGCGCAAAATATATTCGATCTCCTGGATGCGGCCTTCGATGAAGCCTTGTTGTTCTTTGGTGGCGGCATATTCGGCGTTCTCCGAAAGGTCGCCCATTTCGATCGCGCTTTTCAATCGTTTGGCAATTTCCTGGCGAGTGGGGCCTTTGAGCCTTTCCAGCTCTTTTCTCAATTCCTTTTCGCCTTCGATGGTTAAGTAATGGATGCTCATAATTAACTCTTTAGTCTTGTGTTCACTGAAAAAATTCACGAAAGAGGTGGCGGGGCGACATATATGGGGGTGCGTGCTGCACACGCACACCCATATATGCCGCCCCGAATCCACTCCTCGTTTTTTTGGTGGACTCATTCCTGGATCTGAGTCTGTAAACGACTCAAGCTGGTGTGGATTTCTCGAAGTTCGGCCTGGGAAGTTTCGTCCTTGTCGCGTTCGGCGCGCACGAAGCGCGTGTACGGGGCGATGGTGTTGTTGATATGCTGTAGGCTGCGTTCGATCTCGCGTTCGAAATGCACTCGCAGCGCCTTTGTCAGTTGGGTGCGCATGGCGGAAATTTTCTCGCGCATTTCTTTCTTGGCTGCTCGCCGCCGCGCAGGGATGATGAACAGCCCCAAGGCGGCCACCAGGCTCGCCAACAAGATGCCGGTCACGTCGGCAGCCAGCGTTGTGGCGATGGCGGCCACCAGGGCGCCCAACCCCACCGCCCCGACCTGGAGAGCCGCGGCCGCAGCGACGGCATTTTGAGCGCCCTGGGCAATCTGTTGGGCTTCCTTGGATTTGTCATACGTCTCCACCACGCGTTTGGCCTCGCGGCCGATCCCCTCGATCAACCGCTCGCGGTCGTAGTGAAAAGCGCTCGAAGCCTCATCTCCGACGATGCGGTCCTTGTGCTTCCGGCGGCGTTCGGCAATATGCTCGGTGACAGCCTGCCACTGGCGCAAATCGGAGTCGACCACCCAATCAATCAGCTCGTTGACTTTGTTCTCGATGCGTTGGGGGGCGTCGGCTACGACCCGGGTTTCGAATTCCAACTGGATGCGTTCTTTCTTGATCAAGTCGAAAACCCTCGCCAGGCGCATGGTCTCATCGAAATAGATTTCGCCGCGTTGTTCCATTTCGTAGAGCACATTATCTACATCCGACATACGGAATGTGAAATCGCGGCGCATATCATCGCTGTAGACGCCCAATTGGCTTTCGACATCTTCGAGCATATCGAAATCATCCTTGAGCAGAGCCAACCGCCCCTGGATGGTTTCCAGATAGCGATCGGCCAGGTGCCTTCCAACCCCCAATGGGTTGAGGAACTTCAAACGGGTGCGGCTGCTCTCGTCCAGCGATTCTCGGATATATTTTTCCAAGGCCTCGAAGCGGCTTTCGTTCCATAGTTGGGGCTGCCCTTGTTTGGCTTGCAGCGCGGTTCTGGCGCTGACAGGGAAGATATCGGGAGTCATGCCCAATAATGTTTGGGCTTTCTCGGTGAGGAACCTTTCGATTTGGGGCAGGTCATCCTCGCTTTGTAATATGTCTACTTTGTTGATCACCAGGACGACCTTCTTGCCCCAGGCGCGGATTTGCTCCAGGAAGACGCGTTCACTTTCGGTAAAGGGGCGGTCCGCCGAAGTGATGAACAGCACCAGGTCTGAGCGTGGCACGAATTTCGAGGTGATCTCTTCGTGTTCGCGGATGACGGCGTTGGTGCCAGGAGTGTCCACGATGCTGATTTCCAAGAGAATATCCACTGGAGCAGTCAGGATGTGCAGATGATCGTCCACGATTTGGCGTTGACTGCTCTGGCCATACCGCAGAATGTTGACCTGGGTGGTGGTGGGGGTGACGCCTTCTTTGAGCACTCTTTGCCCCAACAGGGCGTTGATGAAGGCGCTCTTGCCAGCGTTGAATTCCCCGACGACGACCAGAAGGAAGAAATCATCCAACTGCTGGATAGACTCTTCGAGGGCGGCCTGATCTTCGTCCGGCGCGCCGAAACGAGCCAGCGCCACGCGCAATTCTCTGAGAAGGTTACGTTCTTCTTTCAGGAGGGCTTCTTGATGGTTGGATAGAATTTGCATCGATTGTTCCTTTATTTCGCAATATCCAGATTTAGGAGGGTACGGCGTGTTTCACACGCCGCACACTCCCAAATCTGGGCTCTTCTGATTATAGCATCTCACGTATGAACCGTGATATACTGTTTCAATCAATGAAAGGGATGATTACTACGAGGAGTATACTGAATGAAAATCTCGACAATCCAATATAAGCGTTGTGATTTGGTCAAGGTCGTTGGCCGAATTGATGGCCATACCGCCCCAGACCTCGAGAAGGCTTTCGCTGAAATCATCAATGGCGACAAATCAGGGATCGTCTTCGATATGGCCGAGGTGGATTTCATCTCCAGCCGGGGTTTGTGGGTGCTGCTCGAAACCCAAAAAGCCTGCAAGAAGAAACAGGGCAAGCTGGCGCTGGCCAACGTGCCTGAGGATATGCTGGAGTCCCTTGACCTGGCCGGGGTGAAGCACTTTGTCGAAATCTACACCGATGTCGCAGCCGCGGTGGGTAGTTTCTGATCGTTGATGCCCACCCGGACGTTTCCTGGGCGGTTTCGATGCCTGCCCGAAATTGGTGATTTCGTTACTCGAATAGCCAGGCAAGCGGGTCTCGATTCCGCACAGGTTTATGCTGTACAATTAGCCGTCGATGAGGCCTGCACGAATATCATCGAGCATGGCTATGGCGACGAGGGGCGGGGAGAGATCGTCTGTTCTTGTGACAGCACGGATGAAGGCATCACCATTATGATAAAAGATTGGGGACAGCGGTTCGACCCCCATGGCATCCCTGAGCCGGATTATGATATCCCCCTGGATGAACTTCGACCCAGGGGGGCCGGTGTATTCTTGATGAATAAATTGATGGATGAAGTCGCTTTCGAATTCGATAGCGTTGAGGGGAATACGCTTACCATGAAAAAACGCAGGTGATGTATCTTCTCGAAAATTGGGGGGATGGCGTAGGACAGGTTGTCAACCTGTCCTACATTTCCCCGAAATTTCGAGAAGGTATCAGGTGATTATACATCCCTTTTGATCACCATCAATGTAATGTCGTCTTGAGGGGGAAGATCTCCCAGGAAACCATAGAGAGCCTCCAGGATGGCCTGCTGCAAGCCTTCGGCTGATCTGCCCATATTCGTGTTGATTACCTTTTCCAACGCCTGGCGCTTGAAGAGTTCGCCGGCGCCATTTTGAGCTTCGGTGATGCCATCGGTATACAATACCAGCACATCACCGGAGTGGATCTGGATGCTGGCGCGCTCCCAGGTAGTTTCTTCTTCGATCCCAACAGGTAACCCGGTGCTCTGAAGAAACTCTGTCGAGGCTCCTTCGTCCGAACGCAGCAGGATGGGGGGGTTGTGCCCGGCGTTGGCGTAAGTCAATGTCCCTGCCTTGGGATCCAAAATGCCGTAAAAGATGGTCACGAAGAGATTGGCGCGCGAATCCATTAGAATCCTTTCGTTTGTGGCGAACAAGACGATATCGGGTTGGAATTCGAAATCGAGGGCATACGTGCGGACCAGGGTACGGCTCAGGGTCATGAACAAGGCCGGGCCGATGCCTTTATCGAGCACGTCAGCGAGCACCAGGCCGATTTTGCCGTCTTCCAGAGGGATCACATCGAAGAAGTCTCCCGAGGTCTCTCCCGCGGGGACGATGGTTACGGAGAACTGCCACCCTGACATATCGGGGAAGGTGATGGGCAACAGGCTATCCTGGATTTGCCAGGCCAGTTTCAATTCTTCGCGCATGCGTTGAAATTCCAGGGATTGGGTATAGACCCTGGCCTGGTTGGCGGCCGAGGCGATCTGCGCCCCCAGGGATTGCATGGCGGGGCAGAGGTTTTGTAGGGCGCGCCGATCCCAGGGTTGAGCCAAAGCATAGAGTTCCAAATAAACACCCCCAAAGGTCTGCCCCGTCTCTCCATCTTTGATCGGTGCAACCACCATCGGGTCATGGTTTCTAATCCCATTATCCCAGGGGAGAGGCTCGTTAGCTAGAAATGTCTCACCCCGGGTTCGATTTAACAGCCAGGGCCAGATGGTCTCCAAATTGGGCTGCCAATCGAGGGGATATTTTGCCAATATATCCTCAGGGAAAGTCCAGATCACATATCGGCCGGCAGGGAACATGTTGGGCAGGTGATCGGAGAGAATGGTTGGCAGATCTTCGATGCAAGGAGGGGCGTTGATGATGGCGCGTCCCAGTTGCTCCAGGTGTTGCAACATGCGCGATTGTTGGCGACTGTTTTCACTCGACCAGCTCATCTGCCGCGCCAGAAAAGCCACGATCAACATGCCGCTGATGAAGAAAAGATAGACTGGAACGCCGTTTTGGGTATAGAGACCGGTCGCCAGGATCGCAAAAGGGTGCGCCAGATGGGGCAGTCCGAAGGCTAAGAAGAAGAAATATAATACGGAATAAACCCGATCCGACCCGGCTAACACTCTCTGTGACCAGGTTCCATAGACCAGGTATACAGCCCAGAGCAAGAGCTGTAGGATGAAATTGCTCGCCAACAAGCCAAACGCCAGGGCGATCGTATACGGGTTGATCGCCGCTAGAGGGTAGGTTCCCCCCAAATATTGGTAGAGTGTGAAAGCGGTGAGAGCGACGGCGGTGCCGCTGGTGAGGTTCAGAGCCAGGTTTCGGGCCTGCCTCCACCGTGTGGTCAGGGAGGTTGTGGCAAACCAGTTGTCGAAGAATTCGAGCACGGCGCCAAAAACGGCCAGCCAGAACATGGTCGGGCCGAAGAGCAGCGCGCCTGACCACAAGATGACCCCGGCCAGAGAGCCGTTGGAGCTTCCGTATCGGTTAGCCCTGAGTTCGACGATCAGGAAGAAGCGCAGATGATTGAAAATAAAAAATAAGGTTGCGAATAACAACAGCTCCCAGGGGTGTTTCTGGAAGAGCGACCAGTCGGTTTCGATTGCTAACCAGATCAGCCCGGCGAGGGCCAGCGGCAGGGCATACAGGAAGGTGACGATATCCCCCACAGCGATGATCTGCCTCTCGATCTGCATATCCTCCACACCCGAGCGGAATTGGCGGGCGATGGCGAGGAGCAACCGGTAGCGTCTTGGAATATGGGTGCGGGTTTTAGGAGGCGTTGTCATGGTGTGAAAGTGTTGTTCCGAAAGATTTTCCCCCGATTGCCCGGGTCACATTTTTCGGTTGCGCTCCTGAAAAAATGAGCACCTCGAGGCGAGGTATCTCCTCGACAACATCCAACATTTGCCTGACTTTGCTGGCCATCCCCCCGGTGACGTCCGTCCCTGCCGAGCTGCCCAAAGCTGGGGCGATTTCGGCGAAATCGGTGGGCGTGATGTTGGGGATCAGTTGCGCACATTGTGGGTAATCAGCCCAGACCCCTTCATCGAGTCCGGCTAATAGAATACGCCTCGGGTGAAGTTCTCGCGCCAGGTGGCAGAAAAGGTCTTCCGTTGAGAGAATCGTCCCGCCCCGGGCCGTATCGAAAATCACATCGCCATGGATTACAGGGAGCAGGCCTGCGTTCAGCGCGGCGCGCAGCGGCTTCAGATCCCAGGCTTGCACCTGTCCATCGCGGGCGGTGACTGCCGCCGAGGGGTGCAGCGCGATGGCGGGTAGTTTTGCAGCGTGGAGCGCTTCCATCACAATATGGTTCAGCGTGGAGGCGTCCTGCCAGACTTCAGCGAAGCCGCGCCAGCCCTCGGGCGAATCCACCCCCTGGCGCGTGTTGTGCCTCCTGGCCGACACATGGGCGAACGAGCCAGCCCCATGCCCGATCACTAATCTCAACTCATGATCTGCAGCGACTGCGTTCTGGATTTCATCGGCCAGCCGGGCGATGACCTCCAGACGGGGGGTGCGCGGCCGGGTCTTATCGGTGATCAGCGAGCCGCCGAGTTTGAGGAATTGGAGGCCTGTCCTGAGCGGAGTCGAAGGATTGGAGATTGGAGATTGGAGATTGGACATTGCTCTAATACAAGAATTCGTTGAGACCTAGGGCGAAGCCGATCGCTTCGAATTCTTCGGGTTCAACAAAGGTTCGTCAATAGTCATATGAATGGTTTTCATTTTGAAGCTCCTTTCATGTGGATTATAATCTACGTCCTAGTCCATATTGATATGAAAGTCAAGCCGAACACATTACTCGAAAACGAGCTATATTGGTAACTATTCAGCCTAAGCGAGAGGTGCCCCGAAAAAAGGGTGTGCGTGGGGGTGCGCAGCACCCCCACGCACACCCTTTTTTCGGGAACTTTCTCTCGATGGCTGAGCAGTTACCTAATATTGTAAAATAGATCAGGTTGATGACAGGTGGGGCGCACTATCGCAAAGTGCACCCCACTTATCCCCTGTTCCTTATCACTTGTCACCTATCCCCTATCCCAAGGAGAGTACAATGCCAACTTTGCTTCAACTCCTCATTGTTATCATAATCATTCTGTTCCTTTGGTGGCTGATCAGCCTGATCTGGGGCAAGCCGTGGATCCTGAACCATTTCTACGCCCGCGCCATGTTCGAGCTTTTCTTCGATAACCCAGAGATCATGACCTTGGTCGGCATCCTGGAACGCTTTGGCATCCAGGCCCACAACGCCAGGCTGACAGATGCTTCCGATGCATACGAGCGAAAACTCTTTCGCAGGATGGAACGCAATCTGAAAATTCTACGCAGCTACAAACGAGAGCGGATGAGCCCCTCTCAGCGATTGTCTACCGAAATCCTGGATTGGTACCTCGATGACCAGCTACGCATGGAGCCATTCCGGCACAACACTTACCCCGTCAATCAGATGTTTGGCGTCCAGTCCGAGCTGCCCAACCTGATGATGACCTTGCATCCGCTGAACAACCCGCGGGCCGCGCGCGCTTATGTCAAACGTCTGAGCAGGTTTGGGGTCAAGTTCGACCAGGTGCTGGAGGGGCTGCGAATCCGCCAGGAGAAAGGCTGTCTCCCGCCGAATTTCGCCATGCGACATGTGTTGGATGAGATGAGTGCTTTCATCGGGCGGCCGGCCAGGGAAAATCCGCTCTATACGGTTTTCGAGGAGAAAATCGGGAAGCTGAAAATCTCTCCAGGCGGTCGGGCCGGACTTCTGGCTGATGTCGAACGAGAAATCGAAAGGACGGCTTATCCTGCTTATCAGAAATTGATCGCCTATTTCACCGCGCTGGAATCTCGAGCAGCCGAGAATCACGGGGTCTGGAATCTGCCCGACGGAGATGCGTATTATACGCAGTGTTTGAGGACGGCGACGACGACCGACCTGACCCCTGAGCAGGTGCATGAAATCGGCTTGCAAGAAGTCGCCCGCATCGAAAGGGAGATGTCGGCCATTCTCGAGGGGTTGGGCTACAAAGGCGTCCATCCGACCAGGCAGTTAGCTGCTTTCGGCGAAGACGAACGCTTTTTGTACCCCAACACGGACGAAGGCCGCGCCGATTGCCTGGCTGAATACCAACGCATCCTCGCCGAGATGGATCATACCCTACCCGAGGTCTTCGACGTCCGCCCCAAGGCCGGACTGGAAGTGCAGCGGGTGCCTGAGTTTCGTGAGAAAGCTATGGCCGGCGCGTACTACCAACCCTCCGATTTGGGAGGAAAACGCCCCGGCGTTTTTTTTGCTAATCTTCGGGACATGAAGGAAACCCAGAAATTCGGCATGAAGACACTGGCCTATCATGAGGGCATCCCCGGGCATCATTTCCAGATTGCCATAGCCATGGAGTTGAAGGGTGTGCCGTTTTTCCGGCGCTTGATCCCGTTTTTTGCGTATGTCGAGGGGTGGGCGATGTATGCCGAGAATCTGGCGCGTGAGATGGGGGTATATCGGGACGATCCTTATAGCGAGTTAGGCTTCCTGGATTCGATCCTGTTTCGGGCGGTCCGTCTCGTTGTTGATACCGGCATTCACTATAAACGCTGGACGCGTGAACAGGCCATCGAGTATATGGAGCAGCACACCGGTCAGCCGCATGAAACCGTGGTCAGCGAGATCGAACGTTATTTCGTCATGCCCGGCCAGGCCTGCTCCTATAAAATTGGCGAGATCAAAATCCTCGAGCTGCGCGCCAGAGCGCAGAAAGAGATGGGCGAGGATTTCGACATCCGCCAGTTCCATAACGTGATTTTGAAGAACGGCGGCATGCCTTTGACCATCTTGGAGAAAGTGATCGTCGGATATATTGGGAGTGGAAAATCTAGCTTATTCTAACCACTTGCCAACCACTTTGCCCATGCCGGTGCTTTGTCGTTTGAATCCCAAGTTTTCATAGAATTCCACAGCATCATCCGTGAACAGATAGACATGCTGGCCGGTCAACCTCTTGAAGAGGTATTTCATCATCTGGCTGGCGACGCCCCGACTCCGGTAGGGAGCATACGTCCACACATCGAGTATATAGGCATTGCAGACTCCGTCCGAGAGCGCCCTGGCCTTGCCGATGATTTTGTCCCCATCGTAGGCGATGCAGGTCGCGAAGCTGTTCTCGAAGCAGGCCCTGAGTTGTTCGGGCGTGCGGCTATTGTCGTAGTGATCCTCGACGATTTTGTCTTTGATTTCGTCCCAGTCTACATTTTCGAGATCCGGCTTGAAGGTGATCGCCATGTTACAGTTCATCCTTTCGACTGGTTGATCGAGCGGGCGATGAACCATTGGGCGGCGAAATAGGCGCTCAAGTTCAGGCCGCGCCCGGCCAGGAAGGGGAAGCGGAATTTGTTGATCGCCAGGATGGTATCGGAGAGCACGAAGAGCAGCGCGCCGATGAAGGCGAATAACACCCAACGATCCCGGGCTTGATCCCATTGATCCCAGGCGGTGTAGGCCATGGTCAGGATCACGACGATATAGAAGATCACCGGGAAGGTCATCTCTCCCAAGCCGGGCAATAAGATCAGGAAGATTCCCACCCCAAATGCCAGATACAGCAGCGCCGGAAGCCAGGCCATGCGCCAGGGTCGCTTTCCCATGAAGGCGCCGATATACACCAGGTGGGCAATCAGGAAGCTGACCAATCCAAAGACGAACAAGTCGAACGGCAGCATCAGCATCACATCGCCAGCCAGGGAGAAGATCAGGCCGATGATCACCAGGTTTCTATACCGAATGATGACCGGCGGTTTCGACAGCGCTGCCAGAGCGATGATCAGCGAGGTGGTCAGGGGTTTGAAGATATAAATCTGGATGGGCGGGCCCTGATATTCGGCCCACATGTGCAGCAGGGCGGAGACGATGATGAGAGCTGTCAGGATGAGAGTTTGCATGGCGATTACCTCCATTCATTCAGGGGAACTGGGGCGCGGGGGGAGAAAAGGGGAGAACCGAACTGCTTTGATTGTAGTTGAGGCGGTGGAGGAGGTCAAGTTATCGTGAGGAGGCCATTTATTGGGGAGTTGCGGATATGATAAACTTATTTTTGGCGAATGGAATTCGCGGCTGCTGCGCGAAGCCTGCCTGCGTCAGCGAATGGGTCAGCGAATAGGATTCGCGGCTGCCGCGCGAAGCCTGCCTGCTCAGCGAATGGAATTCGCGGCTGTCGTGCGAAGCCTGCCTGCGCAGGCCGACTTACGTGGGGCAACCAGCGGAGGCTGGTTTTGTCAGGCAGCGTCGAATTTATTCGATGTGTGAATGGGCGAAAGGAAGCGGTTGTCGCGCGAGGAATGCCTCGCCTGCGTCAGCGAATGGAATTCGCGGCTGTCGTGCGAAGCCTGCCTGCGCAGGCTGACTTACGTGGGGCAACCGGCGGAGGCTGGTTTTGTCAGGCAGCGTCGAATCTATTCGATGTGTGAATGGGCGAAAGGAAGCGGTTGTCGCGCGAGGAATGCCTCGCCTGCGTCAGCGAATGGAATTCGCGGCTGTCGTGCGAAGCCTGCCTGCGCAGGCTGACTTACGTGGGACAACCGGCGGAGGCTGGTTTTGTCAGGCAGCGTCGAATTTATTCGATGTGTGAATGGGCGAAAGGAAGCGGTTGTCGCGCGAGGAATGCCTCGCCTGCTTAGCGAATGGAATTCGCGGCTGTCGTGCGAAGCCTGCCTGCGCAGGCTGACTTACGTGGGGCAACCAGCGGAGGCTGGTTTTGTCAGGCAGCGTCGAATTTATTCGATGTTTGAATGGGCGAAAGGAAGCGGTTGTCGCGCGAGGAATGCCTCGCCTGCGTCAGCGAATGGAATTCGCGGCTGTCGTGCGAAGCCTGCCTGCGCAGGCTGACTTACGTGGGGCAACCAGCGGAGGCTGGTTTTGTCAGGCAGCGTCGAATTTATTCGATGTTTGAAAGCGTCGAAGAGGGACAGTTTTTGGTGTAGAATTTAAGGTAGGACCAATGAAAAAGTATTCCGCCCATACCGAGCTATATATCCATATCATCTGGGGAACCTGGGATCGTTTGCCGTTGATCACCGAGGCCATCGAACGGCGTTTGTATGCCGCAATCGCGGCTAAATGCCGCGAGTTGACATGTATCCCACTGGCTATCGGCGGCATTGAAGATCACGTGCATCTGCTGGCGCGCCTGCATGCTCCGATCTCGGTTTCGGAGCTTGTCAAAGGCGTCAAAGGTTCTTCTTCCCATTTGGTCACCCACGAGATCACGCCGGGTCAGTTCTTCAAATGGCAGGGAAGTTATAGCGCCTTCTCTGTCAGTCCGGCGGACCTGCCGCGCCTGGAGGTTTATATAGCCAACCAGAAGCAGCACCATGCCGCCAACGATCTGACCCTTGAGTGGGAGACATTGAACCCAGAAGCGGAAGAATAACAGGCCAGCGAATGGAATTCGCGGCTGTCGCGCGAAGCCAGCCTGCGCAGGCTGACTTACGTGGGACAACCAGCGAAGGCTGGTTTCGCAAGCCAGCGTCGAATTTATTCGATGCGTGAATGGGCGAATTCATTCGATATTCTTGGAAAGGAGCAGGCCTCATGGATCCCATCGCGTTAGCTTTATTAGCAAGCGCTCTATCGCCCGCCTTGCTAATCGTGATCGAGAAGATCGGCGAAAAACTGGTGGAAGTAGGGATCGAACCCACCATCGAGATGGCCCGCGCCAAATTGTTGAAGGGTTATGAGCAAGAGAAAGCAGAACAAGAGTTGCGTGCAGTGGTGATGGCCGCTCTTGATGACACCCGCCACAAATTGCCCGATGCGTTCGACCGTTCCAAGATCACCAATAAACTCACCGGACGGACAGCAGAAACCTACGCCTTGCTAGCCGCCGCGGCGGTGGAACTGGCCGACCCTGACCCGGCCAAAATACCCGCCAGGCTGCTTGCCGACCTCGAACTGGAAGAGTCCCACCGTGATCTGCTGGCATGTTTCTTGGGTAATTTCCGCCCGCGGTTGGCTGATACGAAGACATTCACTCGCCTGATCGAATATTCCAATGACCTCGACCGCCGTGGCTTGCTGGCCGGGCTTGCCGTAGATGTCGCCGGGATCGCTCGAGGTGTATCTGAAATGGCGCAGAATCTGGAGCGTCTTGTCGCGTATTTTCGGATCGCTGCCGACGAAGACGAAGCGCTTCGGCAGTACCTGGAGACCCTGCAGGACAGATTACGCTGGCTGCCCCTGCCGCTGGCTGCCCCCAGCGCGGCAAGCGGCCAAACCGATGCTGAACTGCGCTGCGTGTACGTGCCTCTGTCGCTCAGAGATCTGGAAGCGGAAGCAGAAGCCCGCCGCAGGGCAGAACGCTTCGATCGCTCCGCCGCCGAGATGGAGAATGAACTTCGAGAGATAGAAGCCCGACCTGTCGGATTGGGAGAAGTAATCGCCCGGCATGAGCGTTTTGCCATCATTGGCAAGGCAGGTTGCGGTAAGACCACCCTGCTCAAAATGGCTGCCCTGGCCTTTGCGGAAGATCGAGCCAAAGAAGACCTGGATTGGCAGGGGGAGCCCTTGTTTCCAATCTTCGTGCGGCTGCGCAATTTTGGCGCCTTCTTGAGCGATCATCCGGAGTATAGAGAACCCGGGCCGGGCGCGTTGACCGCTTATCTTACCCATCATTTCAGCATCAGCTACGATCTGGACCTGACTACCAGGTTCTTTGCCCAGAGGCTCAACGCAGGGGGTTGTCTGATTTTGTTGGATGGTCTGGACGAAGTTTCTCAAGGGCGGCCTGATGTCGCCCAACAGGTGGATGCTTTCATCCGTTTTTATGTTTCCAAAGGTAAGGGCAACCGTTTTGGGCTGGCCTCTCGACCGCGTGGATTCGAGATGGTTCAAGTCTATTTGCGCGCTTCTCGATTTGCGGTCTGTGATGTCAATCCCCTCACACCGCAGGGCATCCGCCGCCTGACCGCCAGATTGTTGGACTGGATCGTCAACGATCCCCGGCAGCTTGCTGAAGACCGCCAGAATCTCCCCGATAAGATTCTGGCCTCGGATTCGCTCACCGAGCTGGCCGCCACGCCGCTGTTTTGTACCGCCTTGACGCTTGTCTACAAGTGGATGGGTTCAGACCTCCCTCAACGGCGGGTGGATGTGCTGGAGCAGGTGGTTGACCTGCTGTTGGTCTTCTGGAAAGCGCAAGACCCGGATCTGGAGAAGAAGCATGATCTGGCTGTGCTGGATGGCACCGATGTTAGCCTCGATGATTTGGAAATCGTCGCTGCCAACAAACGCAGCCGTCTGAGCTATCTGGCATACCGCATGCAGACTGCGGACATCAAGACCGAAGTGGACGCGGATATTGCCTGCGCCTGGCTGCAAAGCTACCTGGAGGATGAAGAAGGTTGTGATCCTGATGTAGCCAACCGATGGGCGGCAGGTTTCTTGCGTTACGCTCACGAATATAGCGGCCTGTTCGTGGAAGACAAAGGGCCGGGTGTGTATGCTTTCACGCATGAAGGTTTTCGCGAGTATCTGGCGGCGCGTGAGTTGGTGGACCGCGGTGATGCGGTCTTTACGGATGAAGTGTTGGAACACTTGTTGGAGGATGCCTGGGAATCCGTCATCCTGCTGGCGGCTGCCTTTCGGGGCTATTCGCGGAAGGCGCGGCGAGATTTGATCACATGCGCCTTATAAAAGGTGGACGCTCTGCGCGCCGCAGGCGCTGAAAATTGGCTTCATGCCTTGCTGGTTGCCGGGAGCATGGCCAGGGACTATGGAAAAGCATCTACCGCCCCCCGACCGCAAAAAGGTGGAAGATGCCTTGAAAGCAGTGGCTTCCAGCCCAGACTACTCACCACCCCAGCGCGCCGACGCCGCCGACGCCCTCGACCGCCTCGGCTACACCCCCGAGGGCTTGCACCGCTTCATCCCAATCCCTACTCCCCAATCACCCAATTACTATATTGCTCAATACCCCGTCACCAACGCCCAATACGAGCGCTTCCTCAAGTCGGGCGACTTTGCCGAAGAACGCTTTTGGACGGCCTTCCCCAAATTCAGCCATCCGAAGGAGGGCAAGGGCGACGAACTGCGCCTGGAAACCATCGCCTACATCGGCGACTGGGGCGATGAAGGCTGGGAATGGTATAGCAACCCGAAGGATTTTTGGGCGGATAAAGTGCTAAAAGATGATGCTGGCGTGATCTACCCCCGCTACTGGCACGACCCGCGCTTCGGCATCGCCCGCCGCGGTGTGCCCGTGGTGAGTATCACCTGGTACGAGGCCAACGCCTATTGCAAGTGGCTGGCCGAACACTGGGGTGAACGCGAAGAAGCCAGAGAAAACCCCGAACTCGACCCGGCGCAACTTACCTTCCGCTTGCCCACCGAAGCCGAGTGGATTGCCGCCGCCAGTCCCCCTCTCCCTGTGGGAGAGGGGCTAGGGGTGAGGGGGGATGAGCCGGAAGACCGTTACCCCTGGGATGACGGGATACGGGCGAAGGATGACCGGGAAGACATCACCCGCCGCGCCAATGTGGATGAAAGCAAAATCGGCCGCACCACGCCGGTGTGGATGTATCCTCTGGGGGTAAGTCCCCGTGGGGTGTGGGACCTGGGCGGCAATGTCTGGGAATGGCAGGCGAATTTCTATGACAAGGATCAATACGCGTTGCGGGGCGGCTTCTGGTACATCGGTCTTAATCTCGCCCGCCTCGCCGTCCGCCGCAGGCACGACCCGGACGGCTGGTACTCGGGCCTCGGTTTTCGGGTGGTGGCGGCGTTCTCCACGCTCTTCTCTCCCCGCCGGAAATGCAATGTGGCTGAAAGGCTCCACTGCCGAGGCCATGTAGAAGAATGGCGGGGCGCATTCCTGGCCGCGACCCTCACCACTTCGGCTTTGCTCAGTGCAAGCCCCAGCCCCTCTATCTGCTAGGGAGAGGGGTGACGGTGAAGGCCGATGGAATCGAATATGTACCGCCAATTGTATTCCTGGGACAACCTTCTGCTCGCCTATCATAAAGCTGCCAGGGGCAAACGCGGCTATTCGAATGTCGCAGCGTTTGAGCATCATCTCGAAGACAATTTAATGCAATTGCAGCATGAACTACAGACATTCACTTATTGCCCTGGATGTTACGATAGCTTCTATATCCATGAACCCAAGAGACGTTTGATCTCAGCGGCCCCGTTTCGAGATCGAGTTGTGCATCACGCGCTATGCAATCTGATCGAACCGCTTTTCGAGCGGCTATTTATCCCCGATTCGTATGCCAATCGGATTGGCAAGGGAACACACCGGGCTTTGGATCGTGCGCAGGCTTTCGCCCGACGATATCCTTAGAGACTGTTTTAAAAGTCGCCAGAAACCACAGATAAACACAGATGAACACCGATTTTCTTGATGAACAGCCGTCTTTTATCGCCGAAATCCCTTTTATCTGTGTTCATCTGTGGCCGATTTGAGTTTTAAAACACTCTCTTACGTGCTGCAATGCGATATCCGACAGTTTTTTCCATCGGTTGATCATTTGCTTCTTCACAATTTGCTGGCAAACAAGATCGAAGATGACCGCATCATGTGGTTGATTGACCGCATTCTGGAGAGCGGGCATGAGGTTCTTACCGATGAATATGAGATGGTTTATTTTCCAGGGGATGATCTCTTTGCCGCGAATCGGCCGCGTGGTTTACCGATTGGTAACCTGACCAGTCAGTTTTGGGCAAATGTCTATTTGAATCCACTCGATCACTTCGTCCAGGTGCGCATCCCAGAACAGTGACAGAGGGATTTCCTTTCTTGGGGTTTGTCGTTTTCCCTGAGCATCGCCGCTTGAAACGCCGCAAAGGGATATATTATCTCCGGAAGCTGCGTCGTTTGCTCGACGCATACCAACGCGGTGAAATCGCGCTCGATGATGTCACTGCGAGTGTGCGGGGATGGGCTAATCATGTTCGTTACGGAGATACCTGGGGTCTACGAAAGGCCATCTTTCGCACACTGATACCAGCAAAATCGCCTCCTGCCACCCCCCATTCTTGACCAGAGTTCAATGATGGGTTTCGAGTGACCCCCCTCTCGTCCCCCCATTTGCGCCACGGGGACCCACGCCGCCCAGTGATTCCCAGGCGCTAATGGGGGAAAGAGGGCGGTCGCGAGGAGCAGTGGATAGATCTCCAATATCCACTATCCAACCTCCAACTTCCAACCTCCACCCTCACCCCTTAACCTCCGTCACAAGCATCCTCACCGCTCCTGCTGCCTGCAAAGTAGCCGCAATTTGTTCGGCTTGTTCCGGAGCGGCCAGGGCAATCATATTGCCGCCGCGCCCGCCGCCGGAGAGTTTGGCGCCAGACGCGCCGGCTTCGTTCGCCGCCCTGACCAGCTTATCCAATTCAGGAGAAGAGACTCCCATTTCGACCAACAGCGCGTGGCTCTCGTTCATCAGCGGCCCGAGGCGGTCGGGGCGTCCCTGCTCGATGGCCTGGCGGGCCGACCTTGTGATGCTGCCCACGGCGGCGAAGAGCGTCTCGTAGCGTTGGGGGTCGGCCTGCCAGCCCGCATGCACATCTCCAACGGTCTCTTTGGTCGGGGTGGCGATTCCGGTGTCGCCGATGACGATGGTGAAGGGCTTGCTGATGCTGAAGGTTTCGATGAGTTGCTGCTTGATGAAGTAGACAGGTTTGGCGTAGGCGACCACGGTGTTATCTATGCCCGAGGGAGTGCCGTGATGGATTTTCTCGACTTCGAAGGCCAGGGCGGATACTTGCTCATCGGGGAGGGGATGGCCGAGGAAGCCCGCCAGCGCCCGGATGACGGCCACTGAGACGGCTGCGCCGGAACCAAGGCCGGAGGCCACCGGGATGGTCGAGGTCACCTTCAGGGTGCAGGCTGGAAGGCGGCTGATTCCCAGGGAGGCAGTAACACCCTCGATCGCGGCAACCAACGCATGGGTCGAGTCCAGCTCATCCAGCCGCCTGTCCAGACCAATCCCAGGGGCGAGAATCCGCACCGCGCCCGCGTTTCCACGAAGTTCGGGCGTGACCGTTGCCGTGGCGCGCACTTGTGCCACGGGCGCAGCGATAGCGGGCTGTCCGTAGACCACGGCGTGTTCGCCGAATAAGATGATTTTTCCAGGGGCAGAGGCGGTAAAGGATGGCATGAGGCGAAGACAGACTGGGGACTGCAGACCACGGACTTCAGAGGCATTTCGGCGGTCTGCCGTCCGCGGTCCCCAGTCGTCAAAATATGTAGAAGATCAGCAGGACGCTGAAGCCGTACAGCGCGATGGCCAGTTGCAGCGGGCGGTCGGCGAGGATCAGGTCTTCGGGCGCGCCGCCGGTGTTTTCGACCTGGATCAGGTATTGGTAGCGGAAGATGCTGTAGATGATGAAGGGGATGGTGAGCATCATGGTGTGGTTGCCGGGCAGGTTGGGGGCGGAAAAGGTGTACAGGCTGTAGGTGATGATGGTCACACCCGAGGCCAGGGTGATGAGGTGGTCGAGGAATTCCAGGGTGTAGCCATCCAGGACGCGGCGGTGGGCGTTGTCGCCTTCGGCGATCAGACCTAGCTCGGCCCTGCGCTTCCCTGTCCCGATCAGCAAGGCAAGGAAGGTGGTGAAGATGTACAACCAGGGGGAGAAGCGTTCTACGTCTATCAGCGCTACGCCCGCGGCCACGCGCAGGACGTAAAAGGAGGCCAGCACGATGATATCCAGCAGGACGATATGTTTCAGCCACTTGGAATAGGATAGATTGAGCGCCAGATAGAGAATTCCGATGGCGGCGAAACCTGGGGAAAGCAGGTAGGCGGCCGGCAGGGCCAGGACGAGAATCAGGCCGGCCGCTGCCCAGGCGATTGGGATGGAAAGCTCTCCCGCAGCGATGGGGCGGAAGCGCTTCTTGGGATGTTTTCGGTCGGCTTCGACGTCGGCGATGTCGTTGATGATGTACACGACGCTGGCAAGCAGGCTGAAGATGAAGAAGCCGGCGATAATGTGTGAGAAGGCAGGGAAATTGGTCAGCTTGCGGTCGAAGACCAGGCCGACGAATAGGAAGATATTCTTGGCCCACTGTTTGGGGCGTAATGTTTTGATGAGCGCGATGAGCATGGGGGAATGATAGTAGGGATTGGGGGATTCGTCAACGGGTGGGCAGTGGGCAGTAAGCAGTGAGCAGTCGTCGGTGTCGAAACCCCTTGTTTCCTGGTCGCTAGTTTCCTGGTCATCAACTACCTGGTCACCAGTTCCCTAATCGCCAATTTACTGTAAAATACACTTATGCCTAAGAAAATACGCGTTGATCTCCTGCTCGTCGAGCGCGGCCTGGCGGAGAGCCGCGCCCAGGCCCAACGCCTGGTGATGGCCGGGCAGGTGCGCGCCGATGGTCAGGTGGTGGATAAGCCCTCTTCGAAGGTGGATTCTGGGGTGGATTTGACGGTAGATAGCGGGCCGCGGTTCGTCTCGCGCGGCGGAGAGAAATTGCAGGCGGCCTTCAAGGCCTTCGGTCTGGACGTGGCCGGGCGAGTCTGCGCCGACGTGGGGGCGTCTACGGGAGGGTTTACGGATTGTCTGCTGCAGCATGGGGCGGCGCGCGTCTATGCGATGGATGTCGGCAAGGGCCTCCTGCATTGGAAACTGCGCAATGACCCGCGGGTGGTGGTCATGGAGGGGACCAACGCCCGTTTTGTGGAGAATCTGCCCGAACCGGTCGGTTTCGTGACCATAGACGCCTCGTTCATCTCGTTGAAGATATTGCTGCCCGTGGTGCGAGGGTGGACCTCACCCCCCTCTCCCCTCTCTGCGCGCGGAAAGGGGGGAGGGAGCCGGGGGGTGGGGGGTGAGGTGCTGGCGCTGATCAAACCGCAGTTCGAAGCCGGGCGGCGCGTGGCGGCGCGGGCGAGAGGAGTCATCCGCGATCCTGAGATTCACCGCCAGGTATTGGGAGAAATCTTATCTTTTGCCGAACAACAGAGATACAGCGTGCGCGGATTGATCGAGTCTCCCATCACCGGCCCCAAGGGAAATCGAGAATTCCTGGCCTGGTTTTCTTACCCGGCCTCCGAGAGCATCGCCTGGAAAGATAGCATCGAGGTAACTACTCAGCCAAACGGGGAAGTTCCCGAAAAAAGGGTGTGCGAAGGGGGCGCAGCCGCTTTGCGTTCGCACACCCTTTTTTCGGGCTAATCCGTTCGATGGCTGAGCAGTTACCAATATCCAACCTCTAATCTCTCCATAATCGAGTATACTACTCCCCGCCTATGGCTCTCGAACACATTCGCAACTTCAGCATCATCGCCCATATTGACCACGGCAAATCCACGCTGGCGGATCGGTTATTGCAGGCGACTGGTACGATCTCCGAGCGTGATATGACCGCGCAGGTTTTGGATTCGATGGATCTGGAGCGCGAGAAGGGAGTCACCATCAAGGCTTCGGCGGTGCGTATGAATTATACGGCGCGAGATGGCCAGACCTACGAGCTGAACCTGATTGACACGCCGGGGCACGTTGATTTTGGGTACGAAGTCAGTCGGGCGATGTACGCCTGCGAGGGGGCTTTACTGGTCGTTGATGCGGCGCAAGGCATCGAAGCCCAAACTCTGGCTAACCTGTATATGGCCCTGGAAGCTGATTTGGAGATCATCCCGCTGATCAATAAGATTGACCTGCCGGCGGCGCGACCGGATGAAGTCGCCGAGGAGATCAGGGACCTCTTGGGGACGCCGATCGAAGAGATCGTTCGGATTTCCGCCAAATCGGGCAGCAATATCCAGGAGGTGTTGGATTCCATTATCGAGCGGGTGCCACCCCCGAAGGGAGTCCCCGAAGCTCCCCTGCGGGCGTTGATCTTCGATTCGCATTACGACGCCTATAAAGGCGTCATTGCTTACGTGCGCGTCTTCGAGGGCCAAATCCGCAAGACGGATTCGCTGCGGATGATGGCCACCCGCAAGAATACAACCCCTGTCGAGATCGGCATCTTTTCACCGCAGATGCGCGCGACCGATCAGCTATCCACAGGCGAGGTTGGTTACATTGCCACGGGATTGAAAAGCGTCCACGAGTGCCGCGTGGGGGATACGATCACCCTGACCGACTGCCTGGCTGAAACCCCGCTGCCCGGTTATCGAAAAGCCAAGCCGATGGTTTTCGCCGGCGTTTTCCCCGTGGAGGGCGAGGATTACGAGGATTTGAAAGACGCCCTGGCCAAGCTTCAACTCAACGACGCCTCCCTGGTTTACGAGCCTGAAATTTCGCAGGCTTTGAATTTCGGCTTCCGCTGCGGTTTCCTGGGACTGTTCCACATGGAGATCATCCAGGAACGCCTCGAGCGCGAGTACGATCTCGATATCATCGTCACTGCCCCATCGGTCGAATACGAAGTGCTTCTGCGCAATGGGGAGACAATACGGATCGATTCGCCAGCCGAGCTGCCCGATGAGGGTGAGATCGAGCAGGTGCGCGAGCCGTGGATGAAAATCCAGATTTTTACGCCGACGGATTACTATGGCGTAGTGATGGAACTGGTTACCGGGAGGCGTGGCATCTTCATTGACCAAGAATACCCCACTCCCCACCGGGTGCAGCTCAATTTCGAGATCCCGCTCTCCGAGCTGATCGTTGATTTCTTCGATTATCTCAAATCGGGCACGCGCGGCTACGCCTCGCTAGATTATCAATTTGCCGATTACCGCGCCGACGATCTGGTCAAGCTCGAAATCCTGGTCAATCAGGAGCCGTTGGATGCCCTGGCGGTGATCGTCCATCGCGATGACGCCTACCGCAAAGGGCAGGCGCTGGTATCGAGGCTCAAGGATTTGATCCCGCGCCAGTTGTTCGCTGTGCCTATCCAGGCTTCGGCTGGGGGGCGGGTGATCTCGCGCGCCAATATCAAAGCCCTTCGCAAAGATGTGCTGGCGAAATGCTACGGCGGCGACGTCACCCGAAAGCGTAAATTGCTCGAGAAACAAAAGAAAGGGAAAAAACGCATGAAGAGTGTGGGGAATGTAGATATCCCTCAAGAAGCATTCCTGGCGGTGTTGCGGTTGCGAGATGACTGAACATAACACGGAGAATAAAACCCGATCCACCCTCCGGCAGATGATTCCGGGGGTTCTGATCAGCTTGCTGGTGCTGATTCTGTTGTTCCGATTTTTCGATTGGCATGAAGTGATCGAAGCGCTGCGACAGGCGGAATGGATTTACCTGCTGCTGGTTTTGCCGCTGTATTTCCTCTCCTATGTGCTGCGCGCCTTTGCCTGGTGGACGATGCTCGAGCAAGCCGCGCCTTTTTGGCGCGTCTTTTTGACCATGCACACCGGTTATCTGTTGAATAATATCTTGCCATTTCGATTAGGCGAATTGGGGCGCGCCTATTTGTTGGGGAGGGACGGGCTTGGATTTTGGCGCGTCTTTTCTTCGATATTGATCGAACGCGCCTTCGACATGATCATCGCGGTGAGCTTGCTCTTGGGGGCGTTACCCTTTGTCTTTATTTCATCGAATACGCAGCATGTAGCCCTCACGGTTGGCGGGGTGGTGATGCTGGGTTTGCTGACTCTCTATCTGCTGGCGCGTAACCGGGAATGGGCGCTGGCTCAATTCGGACGGTTGGGGGCGCGCTGGCCGATGGTGCTGCGACTGGGGAAAAACCGCCTGGACGCCTTTCTCCAGGGGTTGGGCGCTTTGACTTCCCTGGGGCGTTTCCTTCGAGTTTTGGTCTCGTTGGTCGCCAGTTGGGCAATAGCCATTTCGATTCAGTTTCTGGTATTACGCGCCTTCTATCCTGAAGCGCGCATGTTGTATGCTGTGACTGTACAAGGCGTTTCCGCCCTGGGTGTGGCCGTGCCTTCATCTCCTGGCTATATCGGTGTTTTCGAAGCTGCTGTTGTGGGCGCTTTGGCGTTGTTCGATATCCCTACCTCCACTGCTTTTGCTTATGCGCTGACATTGCATCTCATGTATATTCTCATGACTGGCAGCTTTGGAGGCTACAGCCTGGCAATCAGCAGGATCAGCCTGGGGGAAATATTCCAAAACGTAAAGCGTATCAGCGTTCAACGGTGAATTGTTGGAGAGACCGATGTCGAAACATTACCTGGTCACGGGGGGCGCGGGGTTCATTGGCTCGAATTATGTCCACAGGCTGTTGAGCCGCGGTGAACGCGTGACGATCTTCGACAACTTATCCCGCGCAGGGGCTGCGCATAACCTGGAGTGGCTGCGCGCTGCCCACGGGAAAGACTCTTTCTCGTTGATGGCGGCAGATATCGAAGATTTCTCTGCTCTCGAAGAGGCCAGCCATGACGCTGATATGATCGTGCACCTGGCGGGTCAGGTGGCGGTGACCACCTCGGTCGTTGATCCCCGCGCCGATTTCGAAGATAACGCTCTGGGGACTTTCAACGTTCTCGAAGCTGCCCGCCTCTCGGGTCGAAAACCGATCGTGTTATACGCTTCTACGAATAAAGTGTATGGCGGGATGGAGGGAATCCGTATTGTGGAAGAGAGCGCCCGTTACCAATATGCACATCTCCCCTTTGGTATTCCCGAAACTCAACCGTTGGATTTCTTCTCTCCGTACGGCTGTTCGAAGGGCGCCGGGGATCAATATGTGCGCGATTATCACCGCATTTACGATCTCCCCACCGTTGTCTTCCGTCAGGGTTGTATCTATGGCCCACGGCAGTTCGGCGTCGAAGATCAGGGCTGGCTGGCCTGGTTTACGATTGCTGCTCTGTTGGGCAAGCCGATCACCATCTATGGGAATGGGAAGCAGGTAAGGGACGTGCTGTTCATAGATGATCTCTTGGATGTGTATGATCTGGCGGTCGAACGAATAGATGTGGCCGGGGGGCAGGTATATAACATTGGCGGTGGGCCAGAAAATACCCTCTCGATCTGGCAGGAATTCGGGCCGCTGCTCGAGCAACTGCTGGGGCGAAAAATCCCTGTGGCGCGCGGCGATTGGCGCCCCGGAGACCAGCAAATCTATATCTCAGACATTCGCAAAGTCAGGCGAGAGTTAGGCTGGCAGCCAAAGATCAGCGTCGAAGACGGCATCCGCCGGCTGTTCGAGTGGGTTGAAGCCAACAACGGCCTCTTCCCCTTCTCCTAACTCCCAACCCCCCTAACACCTAACTCGCAACCCGCAACTTGAAACGTGATACTTGAAACGTGAACCGTAATTCCATGCGCATCCTCACCGTCCTCACCTACTACCGCCCTCACACCAGCGGATTGACTATCTATGTCGAGCGTCTGGCGCGGACTCTGGCGAAGCGCGGGCATCAGGTCACTGTGCTGACATCGCGATATGATAGCAGCCTGCCGCGCCAGGAAATAGTGGATGGTGTACGGGTAGTGCGCGCCCCGGTGTTGATGCGGATCAGCAAAGGCGTGATCATGCCGACTTTCGGCTATCTGGCCTGGAAGCTGGCTTTGGAGAACGATGTCATCCATTTGCACCTGCCGCAATTCGACGCCGCCGGGGTTGCCCTGCGCGGGCGTTTATTGCGCAAACCGACGCTGATCACCTACCATTGTGATCTCGAATTGCCCGCGGGGATTTTCAATCGCTTCGTCAATCAAATCGTCCATGGGATGAATCATCTGGCCGGGGTTTTCACGCACAAGATCGTCGCATACACAGAGGATTTCGCCTCTCATTCGCCTTATCTGAGGCGATTCGCCGATAAAGTGCGCGTGATTCTCCCGCCTGTCGAACTGCCCAAAGTCAGCCAATCCGAGAGCGATGCTTTTGGCGCACGGTGTAATCCCGAAGGTCGCCGCCCTGTGATCGGCATGGCGACCCGCTTCGCCTCGGAGAAGGGCGTTGAAATCCTGCTGGATGCCTTGTCCAATGTGTTGGAACATTATCCCAATGCGATGGTGCTGTATGCCGGGCAGTATCAGGACGTAATTGGAGAGGAGGTCTATCTGGGACGCCTGCTTCCCAGGATCGAACAGTATCAGACCAGGGGCCATTGGCAATTCCTTGGGGTGTTGAATCCTGCTCAAATGTCGGCTTTTTACCCCCATCTGGATGTGCTGGTGGTGCCCAGCCTCAATTCCACAGAAACCTTCGGGTTAGTCCAGATCGAGGCGATGATGCACGGAATCCCCACGGTGGCCTCGGATCTGCCAGGTGTGCGCCAACCCTCGCGCATGACCGGCATGGGCGAGGTGGTTCCCATAGGCGATGCCGACGCCCTGGCTGAGGCGTTGTCGAAGATTTTCGCTGATCCTGACCAATATCAAGGTGATCTTGAGGAGATCAATAGGACCTTTAACCCTCAGACCAATGCAGAAAAGTATGAAAAACTATATTTAGAGCTAATGGAGGAATTATCGTAGGACAGGTCGCTGTGCGTGCCGAAGGCATAGCCTATGGAACAACTTCGAAGCCTTGCTCGGCGAAGTGTGGGTCGAAGGTGAAAGCGGTCCGAAGCCCAAGGCGGCGCATAGTGGCGAAGCTGGCGCAATCAACAAGACTAAGTTGTCTGCGGTTGGCAGTGATAAAAGAATCCACGATTTCCTGGTGTTGCCGAGTATTGATCCACTCTTTATGAAGCCAGGGCATGATTTTTTCTTGTAAATCGCGAATGGCGCTCATTCCCAAACGGTTCTGAACCAGTGCGTAGGCTTCGACGAGTAAATAGTTGTTCGTATAGAGCAGGACGCTCTTCTGAATTAAATCATGCCAGGCTTGTTTGGCGATAAGATGTGAACCATCCTGCAAAGATAGCATGGCGAGTACGGCTGACGTATCAATCAAGATCATCATCGCCGCCTATTTCTGCATAAATTTCTGCCAGGTAAATGTCGTGGTTGATAGAGACATCTGTCGCGCCTTCAATGTCATGGTATTCGCCAATCGCCATCGCCCGTCGTTTTAGTTCTTCCCGGCTGGGCTGTATCTGCCGCTCGACAAGCAAATCCACCCCTTGCCGCACCAACTCCGCCATGGAGACGCTATACTCGGCAGCCTTCTGCAGGTCCCCAATACCCAATACCCAATACCCAAAATCCAAGGACTACCTTTGGCTTCACTTACGCGACTTGCCATACTTCCGCGCCCTGCTGCGAGCTGTCGAAGCGCGTTTCTATGTGGATATTGCCCTGCCGGCCCCGACCCTGGATGTAGGCTGCGGCGATGGGCATTTTGCCGCGATCGCCTTCGAGCGTCCGTTGGAGGTGGGAATTGATCCCTGGCGGGGGCCTTTGCGTGAGGCGGGCAGGCGAGGGGCTTATCTCGGCCTGGCGCAGTCCGATGGCGCGGCGCTGCCCTTCCCGGATGGTCACTTCGCCAGCGCGGTGAGCAACTCGGTCCTGGAACATATTCCCCATCTCGATGATGCGCTGATCGAGATCGCTCGGGTGCTCGAACCAGGCGCGCCGTTCGTTTTTTGCGTGCCCAACGATAATTTTTTGCCGTCCCTTTCGATAGGCCGCTGGCTTGATCGCGCGGGCTTGCGCCGCATGGGGGACGCCTACCGCTCCTTCTTCGATCGTATCTCCCGGCATTATCATTGCGATCCGCTCGACATTTGGGCAGCGCGGCTCGATGGGGCGGGCTTTCATATCGAGCGTTGGCGGCATTATTTCTCCCCCGGAGCTTTGCGCATCCTGGAATGGGGGCATTATTTCGGCCTGCCGTCATGGATCAGTCATCTACTTACCGGGCGATGGATTCTCTCTCCGACGAGATGGAATCTCGCTCTCACGCGGCGTTTGGTGCAACGATATTACGATGATCCGATCGCTGCCGAAGATGGCGCCTATACATTCTACATAGCCAGACGGGAGTGAGGCAGGAAGCTCCAGCCGTTTGCCGCCTCTGATAAGATCGAGTATCATTGTCCCCTGATATGAAAGAACCAACTGTCTTGGATTACGTGAGGTCGAAGATATTTTTCTGGCGGGGCGAGAGGGTCGAAATCCCCTTGCCTGGCGATGAAGGCGAGGGAGACGATCTTCGCGAACTCGTCCAGGGACTCCCCCTCGATGAAGTTGGATCGCTTTCTACCCCTGAGGCCTCTGAACCTGGCACACGCGGCGCGTTCGATTGGGTCCGTTGGGTGGGTTGGAAGGCGCTGCTGCCCCTGGGGTTGGCTCTGTTTGCTCAACGCGCCCTGGAACCCCCGCATCGTAGCCTGAGTGCCGGGATCGTTTTCTATCTCCTTGCCCTGGGGGTTCTCGTGTGGGCCCAATGGCGTGGACATCTGGCGCTGCCCCATATGGCCGGAATGGATTATCGAAGCGACTCGCTCCCGATACGCTTGCTTCCGATGGGGGGGAGCATCGTTTTTGGCTTGTTGGCGTTCCTCGCTTTTGAGGGGAATCGGTTCACGCAGATGAATCTCGTTCTATGGGTGATCTCTCTGGCATTATTCATTTACGCGTGTTGGATGCCCGGCCGCGAGGCAAATCCCTGGCGGGAGAGAGTGCGTATAGCCTTAATCTACTTCAGAGATCATGGCGTTCACTTCTCCCCCTGGACATTATTCGTCATCAGCGTGTTCGCGCTTTCGGCCTTCTTCCGACTCTATCGCCTGGACAGCGTCCCCCCGGAGATGTTCAGCGACCACGCCGAGAAACTACTCGATGTGGCAGATGTGCTCGATGGCGAGTACAGCATCTTCTTCACCCGCAATACCGGGCGCGAAGCCTTCCAGATGTACTTGACGGCGGCGATGGGGAAGCTCTTCGGAACCGGTCTGTCGTTTCTCAGTTTGAAGCTCGGCACCGCCCTGGCTGGTTTGTTCACCCTACCCTTCATTTACCTGCTGGGCAAAGAGATCGTCAACCGGAGAGTGGGTTTGCTGGCGATGGCCTTTGCGGGGATCGCCTACTGGCCCAATGTGATCTCCCGAGTAGCCTTACGTTTTACGCTTTATCCCTTCTTCGCCGCGCCGACGCTGTATTTTCTGATACGCGGTTTACGCCGGGGAAGCCGAAATGATTTCATTTTGTCGGGCATATTCTTGGGGCTGGGCTTGCATGGCTACAGCCCCTTCCGCTTTATGCCCATTGTGGTTTTGGTTACCGTGGGGTTGTTTCTGCTGCACCACCGTTTGAAAGCGATCAGCCGGCAAACTCTTTGGGGATTGATTGTTTTGATCTTGGCCTCTCTGTTGGTTTTCCTTCCCCTGCTGCGTTTCGCGCTGTCGAACATGGACTCTTTCTCCTATCGCATGCTGACGCGCATGACGGATGTCGAGCAGCCTCTCTCCGATCCAGCCTGGCAGGTTTTCTTGGAAAACTTATGGGGGGCGATGACCATGTTCTTCTGGGATGACGGCGAAATCTGGGTGCATTCCGTGACCCACCGCCCGGCGCTGAACGTGGTCTCGGCGGCGCTGTTTTTCCTTGGGGGGGGAATGCTGACGGTGCGCTATCTGCGGCGGCGGGATTGGTTGGATGCCTTTTTGTTGGTCTCGATCCCGCTGTTGATGATGACTTCGGTCTTGTCGCTGGCCTTTCCGGGGGAGAACCCCTCTCTCAATCGGACAGGGGGAGCCTTGATCCCGGTTTTCCTGATCGTGGGGATAGCGCTCGATGGACTGCTGACCACCCTCGAGGGGAGTCTGAACCGCCCTCTCTGGGGACAGCGATTGGCCGGGGGAGTTGGCGTGCTCCTTTTGGCGTGGTCCTGCGCCCAGGATTATGATCTTGTCTTCAGGCAATATACGAACTATTTTGCCCTGGCCTCCTGGAATACCTCCGAGTTGGGCGCGGTCATCCGCCAGTTTGCCGACACGATTGGGGAGGAAGACACCGCCTGGGTGGTGCCCTATCCCCATTGGGTGGACACGCGCCTGGTGGGCATCCGGGCTGGGGTTCCACTGAGGGATTACGCCCTCTGGCCAGATCAACTCTCCCAAACCCTGGATGACCCGCGAGCAAAGCTGTTCCTCTTCAAGCCCGAAGACGTCACAGCGATGGAAACCTTGCGCGAGCTGTACCCGACTGGCGTGCTGCAATTGTACGACTCGGAAATCGAAGGCAAGGATTTCTATGTCTATTTCGTGCCCCCCGCTCAACGTTGAACGTTCGAGACATATTGCTTAAATTACTATGAAATATTTGCTTCATATACGCAATTTTTTTTGGAGGTGGACGAGCGCGGACGCTTTGCGCGCCTTCGACGAACGAGGAGATCGAAAAAGAATCCGCGTTCATCCGCGTTCATCCACATCCTATCATATTTTGATCGTGTTCATACTGGCAGTGGGCGTCTACCTGCGCCTGGTGGGGTTGGATTGGGACGAGGAACAGCATCTGCATCCTGATGAACGTTTTCTCACCATGGTGGAAGCCAGCATTTCTCCGGTGGAGAGCCTGGGCGATTATTTCGACACCGCCGAATCGAGCCTCAACCCGCACAACCGCGGCCATGGCTTTTTTGTCTATGGTACGTTACCGATCTTCATTGTCCGTTATGTAGCTGAGTGGCTGGGGGAACCGGGGTACGGTCAGGTTTATCTTGTGGGCAGGGTCTTGTCGGCCTTGATGGATCTGGCTGTTGTCTGGCTGGTGTATCTGACTGCCAGCCGCATCTATGATCGTCGGGTAGGGGTTCTAGGCGCGGCCTTCTATTCTTTCGCCGTCCTGCCTATCCAGCAATCTCATTTCTTCACCGTTGATACGTTCATCAATTTCTTCACATTTCTGGCAGTCTACTTTGCGATTGAAGTGATGACCGCGGACCGCAGACCGCAGACCACAGACAGCAATCTGCAACCCGCCGTCGGCGGTCGGCTGTCCGCGGTCGTGTCACACCCCATCTTCTGGCCGTGCATCCTCTTCGGCCTCGCCCTCGGCATGGCCGTGGCTTCCAAGGTCAATGCTGCGCCGGTGGCGGTGGTGCTGCCTGGGGCGGTAGTACTCTATTTACTGCGCCTCTCGCCTGCGGAGCGCGAGCGGGAATTGCCTCAGATGATCTTATATGTGGTGATGGCGGGAGTGGTCAGCATTCTGGCCTTCCGGGTCATGCAGCCGTACGCCTTCTCAGGGCCGGGATTCTTTGGATTGAAACCCAATCCGTTGTGGATCGAGAATATGAATTCTCTGCGCGCCCAGGCCGGCGGCGATGTGGATTTCCCGCCCGCGCTGCAATGGGCGCGCCGTCCGATCTGGTTTTCGCTGCAGAACCTGGTTTTGTGGGGGATGGGACTGCCCTTAGGGTTTCTCGCCTGGGCTGGTTTTCTGTGGATGGGCTGGCGCAGTATCAAGGGGGAGTGGCAAAAGCACATCCTGCTGTGGGGCTGGACGGCGCTCTACTTCGTCTGGCAATCCTTGCAGTGGAACAGCACCATGCGCTACCAACTGCCGATCTATCCGACATTGGCGATCTTCGCGGCCTGGTTTGTGATTGCGTTGGCGCGTTCGAACGTCGAAAAGTTGAAACGTTATGACGTGAAACGTGTGTTTGCATTTATTTTGGGGGGCGCTGTCCTTATTGCCACGTTCTTGTGGGCTTTCGCTTTCACCCGGATTTACACGCAACCCCACCCTCGCGTGGCAGCCAGCCGCTGGATGTTCCAGAATTTCCGCGGGCCGGTCACGCTGCATATCGAAACGGATGGCAGCGATTATGCCCAGCCGTTGCCCTTTGCCCAGGATTTGCGTATCAGCAGCGGCGCGCCGTATGAGACGCAGTTTATCGCCCACAAGACGGGCATGCTGAATGAAATTTCGTTGCCGCATGTGGCCGATGTCGGCGCGGCGGGGAATTTGATCGTCAGTCTGGCTGCGGTGCAATCCTCTGGCCCGCCGCTGGCTGTCACCACAATCCCGGCGGCAGAATTGCCCTTCTCCTTCTCCAACAGTAGCGATATCGAGATCGATTTTGGGCTTGATGTTTTAGTGGACCCCGGGAGTATGTATCTCCTGACTTTCGAAGTGTTGGGCGGCCTGGGTGATGTGGATTTGTGCGGCGCGCTGCAATTGGAGATTCAGGCCGTTGACCAGGTGATTCCTCAAGAAGTGGAAAATCACCCTGATTGTGTGGCGCGTCCTGATCTGCCCTATATGGTGAGTTTTATCCCCCAGGGGGCAGGGACTCTCTCTGGGGTTATGGCGCGTCAACTTAGAGCGAGTCCGGCGGGCGGCGCCGGGGAGAAAATCCTCACGGCGAGTCTCTCCCTCACCCCGGATGGTGAGCCGGTCGCTTTCGCACAGTTGACTTCCAGCTTTATCCCCCAGTCCGATTATCGCGGCGAAAGTTATACTTTGGAGCTTGGCCAGCCGGTGGAGTTGATTCAAGGGGACGCCTATTATCTGGATTTCGAGCTGCAAGGTGGTGGTGAACTTTCCTTATCTGGCGTGGCGATTGCCAACGAGAGCACCTGGGATGATGGCCTGCCCTTGCGCATGGACGGCTATGATCCCTTTGGCGGAATCTACCAGGGCGGCCTCAATTTCGAGATGTATTGGGATGATAACGAAGAAAAGCTGCAACGCTTCACCAGCACCCTGGCCCAAGCCGATTATTTGCTGATTACCTCCAACCGCCAGTGGGGCACCACTACCCGCGTCCCTGAGCGATATCCCTTGACCTCGGAGTATTACCGGCGACTGTTAGGCTGCCCTACCGAGCGCAGCATCGAGTGGTGTTACGCCGTTGCAGAACCGGGATCCTTCGAAGGCCATTTGGGTTTCGATCTGGTGCAGGTTTTCCAATCCAAGCCCTCGCTGGGCGCATTCAGCATCAACGACCAGTTTGCCGAGGAAGCCTTCACGGTCTATGACCACCCCAAGGTGTTCGTATTCCAGAAGTCGGCTGATTTCGACCCTGCCTGGGTGGAGGAAATCCTCGGGGCAGTGGACCTCTCGAAAGTTGTCCGGGTCACCCCTCGCAAAGCGGATTCCTTCCCCGGGGACCTGATGCTTCCTCCAGACCGATTAGCCGAGCAGCGCGCCGGGGGCGCCTGGTCGGACTTTTTCGATCCTGATGCGCTGCATAACCGTTTTCAGCCGCTTGGGGTGGCGGTGTGGTACGTGAGTGTTTTCCTATTAGGATCGCTCAGTTACCCCCTCGTGCGATTCGCGCTGCCTGGCCTCGATGATCGCGGCTATCCTATGGCGCGCGTAGCGGGATTGTTGATTCTGGCTTATTTTGTCTGGCTGGCTGGATCAGTGAGGATTCCGTTCAGTCGCCTGACGATTGGTTTGGCAATTCTGCTCATGGCGCTGTTGAGTGGGCGCTTGGCTTTACGACAGAAAAATGAATTGTTGACTGAATGGCGCGAGCGCAGGAAATATTTCCTGGTTGTCGAAGCTCTATCCCTGCTCTTCTTCGTGATCTTTTTGCTGATCCGCTTGGGCAACCCCGATCTGTGGCATCCCTGGAAGGGCGGCGAAAAGCCCATGGATTTCTCCTACTTCAACGCCGTGCTGAAGAGCACCTCTTTCCCGCCCTATGATCCCTGGTTCGCCGGGGGGTATATCAACTATTATTATTACGGCTACGTGATCGTCAGCGTGTTGGTCAAGTTTTTAGGGATCGTGCCATCTTTCGCCTATAATTTGATCCTGCCCACGCTGTTTGCTATGGTGGCGATGGGCGCCTTCTCGATTGTTTGGAATCTCAGCGACCGATTGACTACCGACGGCGGACAGCCGACCGCAGTCCGCGGTCAGTGGTCTGCTGTCTTCTCTATTCAACGATTCCTGCCTGCCATTGGTGGGGCGCTGGCGATGGCCGTCCTCGGCAATCTGGGCATCCTGCGGATGATCGTCCAGGGCTACCAGCGACTGGCCATATCCACAGAGCAGCTCGTTTCGGCTGGAGTCTTGAGCAAATTCATCTGGACGATCGAAGGTCTGTTCAAAGCCTTCGCCGGGACGCCCTTGCCCTACCGCCTGGACGAATGGTATTGGAATCCCAGCCGGGCGATCGGGGCTGAACACGGCAACCCCATCACCGAGTTTCCCTTCTTCACATTTTTGTACGCCGATTTACACGCTCACATGATTGCGCTGCCGATTGCCCTGCTGGCAGTCGCCTGGGCTTTGTCGGTTGTCCTGGGGAAAGCCTGGGCGACGAACGGTCGGCGTTTTCCTCTTCAGGTGGGGACGAGCCTCTTGCTGGGCGGTCTGGCGATTGGCGCTATGTATCCGGTGAACCTCTCCGATATCTATACCTACCTGCCCCTGGGGATTGCCGCCTTGTGTTATACAATCTGGCGATACTGGGGGGAGCGCACACCAGCGGGGGGCGATTTCTACGCCAGGTTCAAACGGCTATCTATCCTGGCCGCCGGGGTCATCCTGCTGGCGCTGTTGTCCAATGGCCTCTATCAACCCTACGCCCAGTGGTACAGCCAGGGATATAGCAAACTCGAAGCCTGGATGGGTTCTCATACCCCTACATCGGATTATCTGACCCATTGGGGCCTGTTTCTGTTCGTGGTCGTTTCGTGGATGTTCTCCGAGACGATTGATTGGATGGCCAGGACTCCGGCCTCTGCGCTGCGTAAGCTGGAACCCTACCGGGGCCTGATTTGGGGAGGGTTGCTGGCGATGGGGTTTCTGATTCTCGCCCTGGGGATCAATCTGCCGAATGCCAACCTCGAGGGTGATGGATTTCCGTTTGGGCGGGGGGTGCACATCGTGTGGCTTGTGCTGCCCCTGGCAGTTTGGGCTGGCGTGCTGCTCCTGCGTCCCAATATGCCGGACTCCAAGCGCTTTGTGCTCTTTTTGATCGGCACGGCATTGATCCTCACCCTGACCATCGAAGTCGTCTATGTGATCGGCGACATCGGGCGCATGAACTCGGTTTTCAAATTCTACATGCAGGCCTGGGTCTTTCTCTCGGTCAGCGCAGCGGCGGCTTTCGGCTGGCTCCTATCGGCGCTGCCTTCCTGGAAGCCTGGCAGACGGCTTGTCTGGCAGATTGCTTTCATATTTTTCGTCGCAGCCGCGGCTTTGTATCCTCTCCTGGGGGGCTTTGCCAAAATCGAAGACCGCATGGCCGAAGACGCCCCTCACACCCTCGATGGCATGACTTACATGAAATATGCCACATACGATGATGAGGGCGCAACGTTGATCCTGTCAGAAGATTACAACGCCATCCGTTGGATGCAGGAGAATATCCCTGGTTCGCCTGTGATCGTGGAAGCCAACCAGGTCGAATATCATTGGGGCACGCGCTACACCATCTATACCGGTCTGCCTGGCGTGGTTGGCTGGAACTGGCACATGCGCCAGCAGCGCACCATCGTGCCACATGATTGGGTCTATGAGCGCGTCGATGGCGTCCACGAGTTCTACCAGACCGAGGATATCCAATGGGCGCGTGATTTCTTGAAACGCTATGATGTCAACTATATCGTTCTGGGGCAGCTCGAGCGGGCCAAATACGCCGGGCCAGGATTGGAGAAGTTTTCAGCCTATGAAGGCGCTCTGTGGACTGAAGTTTTCCGCGATGGCGAGACGGTGATTTATCAGGTGAGCAGTGGACAGTGAACAGTGTACAACACTGTGCTGTGCATTGCTTTTGATTGCTCAGGCTAAAGCCTTCGCAGGGAGAATTCCAAAAAAATGGGTGACTGATAACTGGTATACTCGAATGATGGCTTTATATCTCTGGTACTTCATTATCACCTTACTCGGCTTGCTGACCTTCCCGCTGGCATATCGCCTGCTGCCGGCCCTGGCCGACCGCGGCTATGCCCTCAGCCGCGCCCTGGGTTGGCTATTGTGGGGCTACATCTTCTGGCTGCTCGGTTCTTTAGGAGTCTTGCAGAATAATGTGGGGGGAGAACTTTTCGTCTTGTTGATCTTGGCCGCGGTGGGTTTCTGGTCGTTACGCCGCGTCGGGTGGGCTGAGATCAAGGCCTGGTTCGGCGCACAACGCCGCCTGGTGTTGACCGTGGAGCTGCTCTTCCTGGCTGCTTTCGCGGGGTGGAGCGCGGTACGCGCCGCCAACCCCGATATCGTCGGCACCGAAAAACCGATGGAGCTGGCTTTCATCAACGCTATCCTGCGCTCTCCAGCTCTGCCTCCTTTCGACCCCTGGCTTTCGGGTTACGCCATCTCCTATTATTATTTCGGTTATGTGCTGGTAGCCATGCTGGCTAAACTCGCCGGAACCACGGGCGGCGTCGCCTTCAACCTGGGCGGCTCCCTGGTCTTCGCCCTCAGCGCAGTCGGTTCGTATGGGTTGCTCTACAATTTGCTCCACGACCGCGGACTGCAGACCGCAGACGGAAGATACCAAACTGTCGTCCGCCGTCCGCCGTCCGCCGTCTTCCGTCCTCTCCTCGCCCCCTTCTTCCTCCTCATCGTCAGCAACCTGGGCGGATTGCTGCACCTCTTGCGCCTTGGCGGAATCTTCTGGCGCACGGACACAAGCGGCGCGCTGACCTCCCCCCTCTGGGCCTGGCTGGATATGGGCAGCTTCAGCGACCCTCCTCCGGCGGAGCCATTCCCTCATTGGTGGTGGTGGCAGGCCTCGCGCGTGATTCAAGATTTTGACTTCAACTGGGTCAACAAGGGCGACATCATTGACGAATTCCCCTTCTTTTCCTATTTGCTGGCTGATCTGCATCCCCACGTTTTGGCGATGCCTTTTGCTTTCCTGGCGATGACGATGGCGTTCGGCTTGTTTCTGGATCGCGGGGATGAAAAATTGCCCTGGCCGCGCCTGACTCTGAGTCCGGCGTTTTTCCTCGTCAGCGCGGTGATACTTGGCGGTATCGTCTTCCTCAACACCTGGGATGCGCCCTTCTATGTGGCGCTCTTTGCTGGGGCGTATGTTCTCAGGCGTTGGAGGTTGGATGTTGGACGTTGGACGCTGGTTTCCTTATCGAGAGACTTCGTCGTCGCCGGGCTTACCCTGGGCATCAGCGGCATCCTCCTCTACCTCCCCTTCTATCTCGGCTTCTCCTCCCAGGCTGGCGGGCCGCTGCCGAACGTTATCTACGTCACCCGTGGAATTTACCTCTGGATCATGTTCGCGCCCCTCTTGACGCCCATCTTGATATTCGTGATCTACTTGTGGCGCGGCCAGGCGGAGGCAAAACGTGAGGGGCTGAAACGCGGTTTGCAAATCACCTTGGGATTGGTGCTGATTTTGTGGCTGGTATCCCTGGCGATATCTGGGATCATTGCGTCTCTGCCCCTATTTAGCAGCATCGCTCCTGAAGCCGCTGCATCCGCGCGCGCTTTCCTGGGATCATTGGCCGCGCCAGGGTGGGGCGCGCTTCTCGAAGAAGGTTTCATCCGCCGCCTCACAGCGCCGGGCGCATTGCTCACCCTGGCCGCGCTGTTGACCTTTACGCTCGCCAACCTCTGGCCTCGAAGGCAAGAAGATTTTGGAGATGGTGAGATCTCCCCTTCTCCCCTGCTCCCCCGCTCCCTGCCTTCCTCGCAAACATACGCGCTCCTCCTCACCCTCACCGCTGGCCTCCTCGTTCTCGTCCCCGAGTTCATCTACCTGCGCGACCTGTTTGGTTATCGCATCAACACGATCTTCAAATTCTATTTCCTGGCCTGGTTGATGTGGGGCATCGTGGCGGCCTATGCTGTGGTTGTTCTGTGGACAGGACTTAGTTCTGCCTGGCGGGTGGTATTCCGCGCCGGCATGATAGTACTGCTGGGTCTGTCGCTGATCTATCCTGTCCTGGGGCTGTGGACGAAGACTGATGGTTTCGACCCGCCTCGATGGACCCTGGATGGCACAGCTTATTTGCATAGCAGCTCTCCAGACGAGGCCGCGGCGATGGCCTGGCTGCGAGAGGCGCCCCTGGGGGTGGCTGCAGAGGCCGTAGGCGGTAGTTACACGACTTTTGCGCGCATGGCTACGCACAGCGGGCAGCCCACCGTCCTGGGCTGGGAATTCCACGAAGTGCAGTGGCGCGGCGGATCGGAGCTGTTAGGCACCCGCAAGGCCGATATCGCGCGCCTGTATTGCATCCCCAATTGGGATGAGGCCCGTCAGGTTCTCGATCTCTATGATATCCGTTATGTGGTCGTGGGGGTCAGGGAGCGCAGCGAGTACGCCGCCGGGAGTTCCTCCTGCCCGGCGGGCTTGAGTGAAACCAAATTCATCCTCAACCTTCCGGTGGTCTTCCAGCAGGGAGATGTGACGATCTACGAGGTCTCTTTGCAGGATTAGCGATATAATACAACGAACCTGAGAAACCCGGTTTCTGACATCTTTAGGTTGACGTCCTTGGCAAGAGAAACTGGGTTTCTAATGAAAACGTTCTATGCAAAAACTCACGTACGAAGATATCCTGTATGTCCTGGCGTTTGTCCTGGCCCTTGGGGTGCGATTGACGAACTTAGGGGACGCTCCATTGTCTGAAACCGAGGCTGGTCTGGCTCTCCAGGCATTCGATTTGGCCCGAGGGAATCTTGCCGCGCCTGCCCCTCAACCGGGTTATCTCGCCCTGACCAGCGCGGTCTTCTCCCTCTTCGGGAGCAGCGAAGCCCTGGCGCGATTCTGGCCTGCGATGGCGGGGAGCTTTTTGTCGCTGGCGCCATGGGCTTTCAGCCGCCTTTTGGGGAGAAAGGCTGCCCTGATCCTGGCTTTTGGCCTGGCTCTCGATCCTGGGCTGGTCGCCTTGTCACGGCAGGCGGATGGGCGCATGCTGGCGATCGGTTTTGTTGTCCTGGCCCTGGCGTTCGCCTATGCCCGCAAACCTGCTGGATCGGGGATAATGGCCGGCCTGGCGCTGCTCTCCGGGCCTTCGATCTGGTTGGGTCTCCTGGGGGTGGGAATCGCCTGGGGGGCGGGCCGTCTTTTGGGCGTAGAAATTCTCGAAGATGGCGAACCAGCCGCGAGCCCCGCGAGCGCGTCAACAGGATTCTTCCGAACCTGGATTCTCTTTACTGTGGGCGCAATCCTGATCGTTGGAAGCCTCTTCTTTTCTTTCCCCGCTGGTTTAGGCGCATGGGCCAGTTCGATCGCGGCATTTGCGCGCGCCTGGGTGACGCCGTCAGGCATCTCGGCCGGGCGATTGTTGGCCGCCCTGGCGATGTATCAGCCCCTGGCGTTGATTTTCGCCATCGTCGCCCTGGTTCGAGATGGGTCCCGACGCAGATCGTTGGTGTGGGGCTTGGGCTTGTGGGCTTTGGCCGCGCTCGGTTTGGCATTGGTTTTCACCGGACGCGAGGTCGGCGATGCGGTCTGGTTATTGCTGCCCCTGTGGAGTCTGGCAGCGGTGGGGCTGTCCGAATATTTTTCCGAGGACGCGAAGAACCCGGTCAGCTTGGGGCAGGCGGCTTCTTTGTTTGTGTTGTTGGCCCTGGTCTGGCTGACGCTTGCCGGGTTGCATCTGACAGCCGTCGAAGCGATCCGTTTACGATTGTTGGTGGTCCTTGGCATTTTGGGGCTGGCGGTTTTGACCACCGCCTTTGTCGCCTTGGGATGGAATTGGCGGATCGCTCGCAGCGGCGCGGTCTTTGGCGTTGGCGCCGCCCTGGCCGTGTATGGAATCGCCGCCATGATGGGCGTCTCCCAGGTTCGCCCGGATAGCCCGGCAGAGTTGTGGGCTACGCCTCCTCGGGCTGGCCAGGCGGCGTTATTCGCTGATATGTTGAGAGAACTATCCCTCTTGCATACCGGGGATGCCCACGCTATTGACGTGATTTCTCTGGTCGATTCGTCCGCGCTGCGATGGCTATTGCGAGACTACCCGGATGCGCGCTTCGCCGCTTCTGTAGATAGGGATGTTTTTCCGTCGGTCGTTATCGCACCGCTGGGGAGTGAATCCCAGGTCTGGTCGGCGGCCTATCGCGGGCAGGATTTCGCCTGGCGGCTGAATCCGGGCTGGGAAGGGGTTTTGCCAGAAGCCTGGGTGGATTGGCTGGTATTCCGTGAGGCGCCTGTGCAGTCCGAGCGCATCTTGCTCTGGGCGCGATCGGATCTGTTCCCGGATGAAGTGATCTCGGTTGACGATGCTGCGGGTCAGATCGAAGAAGCGGCCGATGAATTCGAATGACCAGGGCGGCTGGACTGAAAGGATTCCGTGGGTATTGACAGACTATCCAAGCATAATCGCTATTGATGGCCCGGCTGCTTCGGGCAAGTCAACTCTGGCTGAACGGCTGGCCAGGAGATTGGATTTTTTGTATTTCGACACCGGCGTTATGTACCGGGCGGTGACCTGGCTCGCTCTCGATCAGGGCATCTCTGTGGATGATGAACGGGCGGTTACCCGGTTGTCGCAGAAGGCGCAGATTGATGTGCAGCCTCCCTCTCGAAAAGATGGCCGCGTCTACGATGTCTTAGTAGACGGCGAGGATATCACCTGGGAAATCCGCCGGCCGGAGGTGGACGCCAATGTGTCGGTGGTGTCGGCGTTTCGGGGAGTGCGAGAAGCCATGACCACTCAGCAGCGGCGTATCGGCCAGCGCGGCCAGGTGGTCATGGTGGGGCGCGATATCGGCACGGTGGTGTTGCCAGATGCCGATCTGAAAATCTATCTAGACGCCTCTGTGGAGGAACGCGCCCACCGCCGCTGGAAGGAGCGCCTCGCCCTCGGCGAAGATGCGTCCTTCGAGGCGATCCTGGAAGCCATGCGCAGGCGCGATCAGATCGACTCGACCCGAGACGTGGCTCCGCTGCGCCCTGCTGAGGATGCCGTGATCATCGAATCCGATACCCTCAGCATCGAGAAAGTTCTCGAAGCGACGCTCGACCTGGTGCGAAGCAAGAGTCAATAGCGAGGGCGATGGCTGGGTTATATCAACTCCCCTGGTATGTTCGGATCGTCCGGCCCCCCCTGAGAGCCTTCTTTCGGGGCGTCTTTCACATCTTGAGCCATGTGAAAGTATCTGGCCTGGAGAATGTGCCCAAGAAGGGAGCTTACATCGTCGCCATCAACCATGTCTCGTTATTCGAGGCGCCTTTTGTGACGGCCTTTTGGCCGGCGGCGTTCGAGGTGGCCGGGGCTGCCGATGTGTGGGATCGGCCCGGGCAGGGATTGCTGGCGCGGCTCTATGGCGGCATCCGAATCCACCGCGGCCAGTATGACCGGCAGATGATTGATATCACGTTATCTGTTCTGCGCTCTGGGCGGCCGCTCCTGCTTGCTCCTGAAGGCGGTCGTTCGCATCAGACGGGGATGCGGCGGGCCAAGCCGGGGGTGGCGTATTTGATGGACAAAGCAGGCGTGCCGGTTGTTCCTGTCGGTGTGGTGGGCAGCACCGACGATTTTTTTTGAGCGCGCCTTGCGCGCCGAGCGGCCAGTGATCGAAATGCGCATTGGACAGCCAATGGTCCTGCCTCCAGTGACAGGCCGAGGGAAAGACCGCCGCCAGGCCCGCCAACGAAACGCCGATTTAGTGATGGCGCGCATCGCGGCTCTATTACCCCCCGAGTATCGCGGCGTGTACGCAGATTTCGTGGACGATTCGCCGCAAGCTGTGTAGTGATCGAATGAGATGACTCCTTTTCTTGCGAAACAACCCGAGAAGAAGCCAGGACGATACAACCACCAGGCCTGGGCGCCGATGCGCCGATTTTTGCGATTTTTGCTGAAAACGATTGGATTCACGCTATTGGTTCGCCTGGATCGCGTCGAGGGGCTCGAGAATATCCCCAAAGAAGGCCCGGTGATATTTTTCATCAACCACATCGCCTTCGTAGACCCGATCGTTGTCTTATTCGTCTTGCCCAGAGATGTTGTGCCTCTGGCGAAAATAGAGGTCTATGATTATCCATTCGTGGGTATCTTTCCACGCTTGTGGGGGGTGATCCCCGTCAAGCGCGAGGAGTTCGACCGCATGGCCATACGCAAAGCCCTGGAAGTTTTGAGGGCAGGCGAGTGTTTGCTGGTAGCCCCAGAGGGTACCCGTGGCGATGCTTTGCAGCAGGGCAGGGATGGCGCTGCTTATCTGGCCTCCCGCGCCGGGGCTTCGATCGTCCCTGTGGCTATCGAAGGCACTGTTGGATTTCCGGTATTCCGAAATCATAGGCGCTGGCGGCAGGCCGGCGCTCATATCCGTTTTGGTAAGCCATTTCGTTTCAGAGCTGAATATCACAAGGCTAAGGGTGAATCGCTGCGCAAAATGACGAATGAGGCGATGTATGTGCTGGCAAAGGCTCTCCCCGAGCATCGCAGAGGTGAGTATGCCAACCTGGAAGAAGGGACTCAAGATACTATCGAATGGCTTTGAGAAGTGCTATAATAATCTTTTAGGATTACCGTGGTACTAGCAATCTCATGCCTTTGATCTTCGCGCTATTCCAGGAAACACCGTTTTTTATCTTTCCAGACGATTGGGGTGGATGGTCAGGTCTTGTCGCCTGGCTTGTTGTCATTGGGTATTCGGTCTATCATTGGCGGGGGTATGGAAAAGCGTGGGGGGTGAATCAATGGACCTTGTTCATCGCCTTATTAGTCGTCACTCCGTTGACTTGTATCTTTGTTGGCGTGAGACTGTCTCTTTCGGAGGCGGTCTCTCTGCCAGCTGTTACTCTTGATGCTGGCGGTCTGCCATTGATGATCTTCTCGGCTCTTCCCTGGGTATTGGCGGCGGGATTCTTGGGGCCGTTATCGGCATCTATGCTGGCGTTTTTGACCGGGTTGTTGATTGGGTTGTGGGGGACCCACACGCTGTTTACCTCGCTTGAGTTAGCCACTCTGGCTGTCCTGATCTCAGCAGCCAGCCAGCAGCGATACCGCACAAGCTGGTTCAAGGCGCTGCGTCATCCCTCCTTCGCGGTGATCGTCGTCACTCTGATCTACCCCTTTCTGCTTATCGGCAGCTCGATTTTGTGGGTAGATGGGCCGTTAGCAGGAAAACTGGATTATGCGATATCATTAGCAGGACCCATGACCCTGGCAATCGTAGGGCCTATTATCGTGGCCGGGTTATTGGCAGAGATTATTCGATTTGCATTTCCAAAACAATGGGGGGGACAGCCCCCATGGTCTCCTTCTCCTGCTGAAAGCAGCTTAGAAGCGCGCTTCTCTTATTCCTTGAGCCTGGCGATGATCCTTCTGCTTGCTTTGTTCGTTGCCGGGGATTGGGTGATAGCAGGCAACGCAGCCCAAAAAATGCTGGAAGATCGTTTGAGCGCAGCTACCGAAGTCGTTTCTGATGGAATACCTTATTTCCTCGACACAGGTCAAAACCAGATTTTACAGATTGCCGCGCAATTAAACCTTGCTGCCGATTCATCCTCTCAGCTTCAAAAAGCGCTTTCTGAGAGTTACCGTTCGGCGCCATTCTTCAATCAGTTGTACATCATCGATTCTCAGGCCAACCAAATCGCCGCCTACCCCTCCGCAAGTTTCGAGGATAGATATTCGTCGCTCGAAGAACAAGTTGGTATCATGATGGCTCTGGAGGAAGGCGTGCCTGTTCAAGTGTATGCCATCCCCTCCCTTGGTGGATCGTATTCGGCTCAAATTTCATTTTTAGCTGCGGTTTTCGATGAAGCGGAGCAGGTGGATGGCGTGCTCATCGGTAGGACGGATTTTGCAAGCAATCCATACACGCAATCTGTCTTGACGAATCTGAACAGTATTGCAGATATTGGGGGGGTGGGTTTATTGGTTGATGAAGATGGGGAGATTCTCTATCATTCTGAATCTGAATGGGCTTTTTCGGAATACTCTGCCCCCATTGGGGGGGATGCGGTGTTTACTGATGGATCAGCCCCCGATGGGACGCGGCTGTTGGTCTATACGCGGCCAACAGAGGGGCGACCCTGGGGAACAGTCTTGATGGTTCCGGCCAGGCAGGCTCAACAATTAGCGCTCAACATAGCCGCTCCGCTCCTGATCTTGATATTATTATTGATTGGATCATCGGCTGTGATGATACGGTTGAGTCTGAGAGGAATCACGTCATCTATCAAATCCTTGACTGGAGAAGCGGAGCGCATATCTCAAGGTCAACTCGATCATGTGCTTAGTAAGGGGAGTGTTGATGAGGCCGGAAGATTGCGAAATGCCTTCGAGAAAATGCGCCTCAGCCTGAAAGCCCGTTTGGACGAGCTGAACCGTTTGTTGGTCGTCAGCCAGGGGGTGGCGGCGCACCTGGAGATCACCGAGGCGTTCCAGCCCATCATCGAGTCTGCGTTGACGATCGGGGCGAATTCTGCGCGTATCGTCCTCGCGCCAGACGTTTTTCCTGATAACGATCTCGATGGGGAGATGCCTTCTTGTTATGGCGTTGGGGAATACGCGCGGGATTTTGCATACTTCGATTCTCAACTTCTGACCCTGATGAAAGAACAGGGCGGGGACAGAATTGTCCTGACCAATCCAGCGCGCACTCCTCTGTTGAGTTTTGGGCCGGGCGCGCCGCGTTTGGGCAGCCTGGCGGCGGTAGCGCTCTATCATGAACGGACATACTACGGCGTCCTGTGGGTGGCTCATCATCTGCCGCGCGCTTTTTCGGATGAGGAAGTACAGTTCGTTACGACACTGGGCAGCCAGGCGGCTTTAGCAACGGCTAACGCACGTCTGTTTATGACGGCTGAATTCGAGCGCGAACGCCTGGCGGCTATCCTGGCTTCTACTCCTGACCCCGTTCTGGTCACAGACCAACGAGATCGCTTATTGTTGGTCAATGCCCAGGCCTGGCTGGCATTGGGATTGGGCCTCGAAGCCGGCATCGGCAAACCGGTCGAAGAGGTAATCACTCAAGCTGAACTCATCAACCTGTTACACATTTCCGATGAAGTCCATGAACCGGTGGAAGTGAAACTCCCCGATGAGCGCTTCTATATGGCTACTGCATCAACGATCACGATTGACGGTCGAAATATGGGCAGGGTATGTGTCCTCAAGGATGTGACTCAATTCAAAGAGCTTGATGACCTCAAATCGGAATTCGTCTCTACAGTGAGTCATGACTTGCGCTCGCCGCTGACTCTGATGCGGGGGTATGCCACGATGTTGGAGATGGTCGGCCATCTCAATGAGCAGCAGGCCGAATATGTGCGCAAGATCGTCGTGGGAGTTGAGAGCATATCCCGTCTGGTCAACAACTTGCTAGACCTGGGTCGCATCGAGGCTGGCGTAGGGTTGCAATTGGAGATGTTGCCTGTGCGAGATATCGTCGAGTGGGTTGTCGAGTCATTCCAATTACAGGCCCAGCAAAAAAAGATCGCTCTGCGCGCCGATATCCCCGAGAATTTACCTCCGCTGATCGAGGCTGACCAGGCTTTGCTCCAGCAGGCGCTACACAATCTTGTGGAAAATGCTGTCAAGTATACGCCGGAAGGGGGAAAGATTTGGGTTCGAGCAAAGCCGCGCCAGAGTACGCTTCTGTTCGTTGTCGAGGACACTGGTATTGGAATAGCGCCGGTGGATCAGCCGCATTTATTCCAAAAGTTCTATCGCAGCGCCGACCGAAAAGCCAAAAGAGAGCACGGCACGGGTTTAGGCCTGGCAATCGTAAAGTCAATCGTTGACCGACATAACGGAAATATCGGGCTTGATAGCCGGCTGGGAGCCGGGAGTACTTTCTATATCGAAATCCCACTCCGTCATGGCCCCCAATAATTCGCTGAAATTGGTGCAAAAAACTCCAAATTTTCTCCTTGACTGGGTTTAGCCCGTCTTGTATAATACCCCCCGGATGCAGTACGAAAACGAAATAGAGAAATTTAGCGAGCGCTTGAGGTAAGAAAATCTCATGCGCTTGCTTTTGTTTGTCTTGCTCACAGTACATTTGTTCGATTTATTCTCTTCGATAACCCTCAGGAGGCTCACAAGTGGAAACAAAGGGGCTTAAATCCTTGCGAATTGCTTTAGCTTCGCCGGAGACGATTCGTGGTTGGTCTTATGGCGAGGTTCTAAAACCCGAGACCATCAATTACAGGCGATTGCGACCAGAAAAAGATGGTCTATTTTGTGAGGCCATTTTTGGCCCTCAACGCGATTGGCAATGCTATTGCGGGAAATACAAAAACGTCCGGTATAAAGGCATTGTATGTGATAAGTGCAATGTAGAAGTAACGAAATCGGCTGTGCGGCGTGAACGCATGGGGCATATCGAATTAGCTGCTCCCGTTGCGCATATCTGGTACGCGCGTCGTCTTCCCTCACACCTGGGGTTGTTGCTCGATATCTCACGGCGTAATCTCGATCGCGTACTCTACTTCGCGCAATATGTTGTCACATACGTAGACGATGATGCTCGCGAAAGGGCTTTGAAACGCCTGGAGGATGAGTATTCAGGCGGTGACAGCGATATCAAAGAGGAAACGAATACTGAGCTTGACAGCATCTTGTTTGAACGCGACGAGTTGCTGGAATCTCTGAAGAAAAAAGAAGAAGAGGTCAGGTCTGGTTATGATGAGAAGACTGCTGCCGAGTTGGATCCGGTAATGAAAAAAGGCCAGCAGTTGGAAACGGAATTGCAGGAAAAGATGGGCAAGACCACGCGTCGCGCCATCCTCTTTCCAGGCACAGATATCGTTATCGTCAAGGCTGGCGACACTGTTAGCAACAAGCATTTGGGCAATGTTCAACAGGTGGTCAAGGAACGCCTCGAGGAGATCGAGACAGAACTCCAGGATCAACGTCAACGCGAGTTGGAACACGTAAAACTGGATATGGCCCGCGCGCGCGCAGAGACTGAGCAGAAGCTGATCGCCAGACGTGAAGAGCTGGAGGGCGAAATTGCAGCTTCTCGAGGCGAGTACCGTCGCCTGCGCGATGAGCTGATGGATTTACAGCCGCTGACATTTATGGGCGAACTACGTTACCGTGAGCTGAAATCTCGCTGGGGTCAGGTGTTCCAGGCGGATATGGGAGCTGAGGCTATCCTTGATATTCTGAAGCGCCTGGATCTGGAGGCTCTCGCCGAGGAACTTCGATATACCTTGCGAACCTCTGGCAGCAAGCAGAAACGCAGGCTGGCCACTCGACGTTTGAAAATCGTCGAGGCATTCCGAAAATCTGGCAATAAGCCGGAGTGGATGATCTTGACTGTTTTGCCTGTGATTCCTCCCGACTTACGCCCGATGGTGCAGTTGGATGGCGGCCGATTCGCCACTTCGGATTTGAACGATCTCTACCGGAGGGTGATCAACCGGAATAATCGTCTCAAGCGTTTGCTCGAACTTGGCGCTCCTGATGTGATCGTGCGCAATGAGAAGCGCATGCTTCAGGAAGCGGTAGACTCGCTGGTTGATAACTCGCAGCGCGGAAAAGCTCGATCACGCCGGGGTCGCCGCGAGTTGAAGTCGCTCAGTGACATGCTCAAAGGTAAGAAAGGGCGATTCCGCCGCAATCTGTTGGGTAAGCGCGTCGATTATTCGGGCCGTTCGGTGATCGTCGCCGGCCCGAAATTGAAGATTCATCAGTGCGGCCTGCCAAAGACAATGGCTTTGGAACTCTATCGTCCCTTCGTGATTTCTCGATTGGTTACCAATGGATATGCTACCAATGTCAAGGGCGCAAAGCGCCTCATCGAGCGCGCCCGCCCTGAGGTCTGGGAAGCCCTGGAAGAAGCTATCCAGGAGCGCCCGGTGTTGTTGAACCGCGCCCCGACCCTGCATCGCTTAGGTATTCAAGCCTTCGAGCCTATGCTCATCGAAGGGAAGGCGATTCAACTCCACCCCCTGGTCTGCACCGCCTTCAATGCAGACTTCGATGGCGACCAGATGGCGGTGCATGTTCCCTTGTCCAATAAGGCGGTCGTCGAGGCGCGTGAGCTGATGCTGTCTAGCAAGAATTTGCTCAAACCCGCCAGCGGCGAACCCATCGTCAGCCCCTCCAAGGATATGGTGCTGGGGGTGTACTATCTGACGAAGAAGGATGACCGGGAACACAAGGGTGACGGTCGCATCTTTTCGTCTTTCGATGAAGTCGAAATGGCTTACCAACTTGGCCAGGTAGAGATTCCGACAGAGATCAAACTATACACAGAAACCTGGTACGACGAGGACGGCAGTTGGCGGAAAGAACCGGAAACGCGCTTGATCGCTACCACAGTTGGCCGGGTGCTCTTCAACCGTGTGCTGCCCGAAAAGGTTCAATTCGTGAATCAAACCCTGGAGAAGGGTGGAATCAAAGATTTGATCGCGGATGTCTATGAGGTTTGTGGTGAAGTAGAGACCGTGCGCACTGCAGATAGCGTCAAGGATATCGGCTTCAAATACGCTACTGTATCTGGTTTCACCATCGCAGTAGCGGATATTACCATCCCGCCGAATAAAGAGGAGATTATTTCGAACGCGCTACAAGAAGTAGAGAAAGTGCAACGCAACTACCGACGAGGTTTGTTGACCGATCAGGAACAAAATGAACGCGTCATCGAGATATGGCAGAACACGACTTTGGTTGTTGGCGATGCTGTGCGTGAGCATATGGATCCGAACGGGGATCTGGCTACCATGGCGGATTCTGGAGCTACCAAGGGTGGTTTCGGTCAGCTTTCGCAGTTGGCAGGTATGCGCGGTTTGATGGCCGATCCCTCCGGGCGCATCATCCCTATGCCTATTCGTTCGAATTTCCGTGAGGGCCTGACCTCTCTGGAATACTTCCTCTCCTCCCATGGCGCTCGCAAAGGTCTGGCAGATACCGCTCTCCGTACGGCTGACGCCGGTTATCTGACTCGCCGCCTGGTGGATGTCGCGCAGGATATCATTATCAATGCCGAAGATTGCGGCACGACAAATGGCATCGCCATCCGAAAATCTGATGACGTGGCTGGACAGTCGATGGGTAGCCGTTTGTACAGTCGGCTTGCTGCTGAACGAATTGTCGATGCGAAAACCGGTGAGGTCATTGTTGGCATCGGGGATTTGATCGACAGGGAAGAAACCCGCCGAATCACCAAAGCAGGAATCGAAGAAGTAAAAATATTCTCACCGATGACTTGCGAACTGGAATATGGCATCTGCGCGAAATGTTATGGGATGGACTTAGGCCGTGGACAGGTAGTTGATATCGGCGCGGCAGTGGGGATCGTTGCTGCTCAGTCGATTGGCGAGCCGGGCACTCAATTGACCCTGCGAACCTTTCACACCGGCGGCGTCGCAGCCGGCACGGATATTACGACTGGTCTCCCGCGTGTCGAAGAGATCTTCGAAGCACGGAAGAACCCGAAAGGCGAGGCGGTTGTCAGCGAGATTGCTGGAGTCGTTCAAATCGAGTTATCCGAGCGCTATGATGACTTGCGAATCGTGCATGTCGTTCATAGCGAGATGACCAGCAATTCGTATAAGATCACGCGGGGTTGGGAAGCTCATGTGAAAGACGAGGACGAGGTCAAGCAAGGCGATGTCCTTATCGCCCATAAGAAGGACGAAGGGAAAACGATCGTCGCAGAACATGATGGCCGCGTTCGAATCGAGGACGATCATGTGATTGTCTCACGTGAGATACGTGATGAAGAGCAATACGAAATCCCCAGCAACGCCCGCTTGATGGTGGAGAATGGCGAACATGTGGAGCCGGGTCAGCCTCTGACGGAAGGTTCCCTGAACACTCATGATCTCTTGCGGATTCAAGGTCGTGAGGCCACACAAATGTACTTGCTCTCTGAAGTACAGAACGTGTATCGTTCTCAAGGTCAGAACATCCACGACAAACACTTCGAGGTGATCATCCGCAAGATGATGTCGCGAGTCGTCGTCAGCAATCCTGGCGACAGCGAATTCCTGCCTGGGGATATTGTCAATCGCCTCGAGTTGTTGAAAGTGAACGAAGCGCTGTTGGCGGAAGGAAAACGATCTGCCAAATATCGCGAGATTCTGTTAGGCATCACCAAGGCGTCTTTGAGCACAGATTCGTTCCTCTCGGCCGCCTCCTTCCAACACACCATCAAGGTACTTACACGTGCAGCCGCGGGTGGCAGTGAAGATCCGCTCTACGGCTTGAAGGAAAACGTGATCATCGGTAAGCTCATTCCGGCTGGCACAGGTTTCGTTGATGGGCCTTTCGCTCCCAGCAAGTCTCAGAGGGGGACATACGAAAACCTTCCGGTGGCCAGTATCATCGAAGAAGGTGTAGATGAAACCATCGACGAGGAAGATTACGAGGTAGATGATGACTTCATCGATGATTAGGTGTATTCTGTAGGTCAGGTATACTTTGTGGGTCAGGTTGTCAACCTGACCGATGCCGCAGTAAATCCCCTCTCGCTGTTTCTCGAAGCGAGAGGGGATTTTTTTGTTCATGTTATAATCGCCGCACTTCAGGTGGGGTGCATCTTGAATATGGAGATGCGCCCCATCTATACGCCAATATGCTAGATTTTGGAGAATCCCATGGAGATCGGTTTAATTCGCAAAATAGATATAGATGAAGAAATGCAGCAATCCTATCTGGATTATGCAATGAGCGTCATCGTCTCACGCGCCTTGCCCGACGCCCGGGATGGGCTAAAACCGGTTCACCGCCGCATCCTTTACGCCATGCATGATATGGGCATTCGTCCCGACTCGCCTTATAAAAAGTCTGCCCGCATTGTCGGTGAAGTACTGGGGAAGTACCATCCGCATGGCGACATGGCGGTATACGATGCCATGGCGCGCATGGCGCAGGACTTCTCTATGCGCTATCAACTCGTGGATGGTCAGGGCAACTTCGGCAGCATGGATGGGGATTCTCCCGCCGCTATGCGGTATACCGAGGCACGTATGGCTGCTCTTGCCTCCCACATGTTATCCGACATTGATAAGGCCACGGTTGATTTTTCGTCCAATTTCGATGACACCCTCTCTGAACCTGATGTGCTCCCGGCTGCCCTGCCGAATTTACTCATCAATGGCATCACGGGCATTGCGGTGGGGATGTCTACCAGCATCCCACCTCACAACCTGGGGGAGGTGATTGATGCTTTAGTGTACATGCTGGAAAACTGGAAAGACCTCGATGATATTTCCGTGGCCGATTTGATGAAATTCATCAAGGGGCCAGATTTCCCGACTGGCGGAATCGTGATTGACCAGACCGAAGATGGGGGTCTGCAAAAGGCGTATGGCTCAGGGCGTGGTCTGATCATGGTGAGGGCGCGCGCTCATATCGAAGAGATGAGCCGGGGTAGAAATCGGATCGTGGTGACTGAAATCCCCTATATGGTCAATAAAGCCACCTTGCTGGAACGGATCGCCAGCCTGGCGCGAGAAGTAAAAATCGAAGGCATTGCCGACCTTCGGGACGAATCGGATCGTCAAGGCGTGCGCGTGGTGATCGAACTGACTAAAACCGCCGATCCCGAAAAGGTGCTGGATGATCTGTTCAAGTACAGCTCCATGCGCACGACATTCAGTTTGATTATGCTGGCGCTCGTCGAGGGGGAGCCTCGTATGCTCAACTTGAAGCAGGCTCTGCGGGTCTATTTGAATCATCGCCTGGAGATCATCAAACGGCGCAGCGAATTCGATCTGGAACGCGCCCGCAAGCGAGAACATATTCTATCTGGCCTGATGACCGCCCTGGCTAATTTGGATGAAGTGATTGACATCATCCGGAAATCACGCCGCGTAGAGACGGCCAACCAAAACCTGCGACGCCGCTTCAAGCTCAGCGATGAGCAGGCCCAGGCGATATTGGATATGCCTCTACGGCGTCTGGCTGCCCTCGAGCGTCAAAAGATCGAGCAGGAACATAAAGACATCCAGGCAAAGATCAAGGCGCTGGTCGCTTTGCTGAAATCGCCAGTCAAGATACGCAATGTCATCTCCGATGAACTTCGGATGGTCAAAGAGGAATATGGCGACCCGCGCCGGACACAGATCATCTCAGTCGAGGGGGATAAGGAAGATATCCCAGTACGCCTAAGCAGCCTGACGCCGGAGCAGACAGTATGGGTCTCGCTAACCTCCGAGGGGTTGATCTCGCGCACATCGAAGGACGACCGGCCGCGCGTCAGCGGCAACGCCGCCCCGAAGCGCCTGATCCGGGTGAATACCCGCGATACTTTGTATCTTGTCGCCGATAACGGGCAAACAGCTTCGCTGCCTGTGCTGTCGATTCTCGAAACCGACAAACCTGCCGAGGGCGTGCCATTCCACAAAATGTCGTCTTTGACAGAAAACGACAAAGTCGCTGTGATCTTCGCTTTGCCTCCGAAAGATCAGTTAGAGGAAGGCTGGTATTTGCTTTCGATCACCCGCCAGGGGATGGTGAAGAAGACAGCCGCCGAAGAGTTGCCCGGCCCGGCAGCCACGCCGTTTACTCTGGCCAGGGTAAATGAGGGAGATCGTTTGGGCTGGATATGCCTGACGGACGGCAAAAAAGACATCTTGTTAGTAGCCGCGAGCGGGATGGCCATCCGTTTTTCCGAAGAAGATGTGCGCCCGATGGGGTTGGTGGCCGCAGGGGTGATGGGCATCAAAATGGATCAGGGGGATGAAGTCATCGGCGCCGAGTTGATTCCGCAACGCGGCGAGGTGTTCTTGCTGGCCTCCGACGGGCGAGCCAAGCGGGTGAAGCAGGAAGAATTTCCAATCCAGGGGCGCTATGGAAAAGGCGTTATCGCCTGGAAACTACCCGCAGGCGTCAGCTTGATCGGCTGTGTCATTGGTGCGAAAACCAAACCAATCACTTTGCGCCTGAAGAAGTATGCCCCCAAGATGGTCAACCTGGGTGATGCGCCCGTGCAAACCCGGGCAGCGGAGCGCGGTAAATCTGTTCAGGAGGTTCGATCTGACGACCGAATTCTGGAGATGTCTATCCCCTGGGATGTGCCCAGACCAGCGAAGAAATCGAAATAGCTTTTATTGGTATCTTCTCAATAACTTGGGGGAAGATGGGGGGTGTGCGGGCGGCTTCGCCGCCCGCACACCCCCCGCCCCCCTTATTATTGAGATGATACTTTTATTGGAATTACGAGATCGTGTAGTGCAGGTAATGATAGGTGATCTTGTCGTCTATCAAACCAAGGGTATCGTTGCCGTCATTGACATTGCCCACACTCGAACGAGCCGTCCAGGAGAGATGGCGGGAGTTCCCTGTGCCGGAAAAGCCAGTCAGGGTAAAAATGCCGTTGGGCAGAACATTGGCGAAGAACGTCTGATACCAGGCGCGGATTTTATCTTTGCCGACGATCGTGCTTGCTGAGGTGACATGTACAGCCCGGTCGTTGTATAGCTCGGCGACCTGGTTGTGATCGTGCTTGTTGAGGGCGTTGATATACCTGGCGGTGATATCCGGCGCCCCGCCGCCGCCCCAATCGAATTGGGCGATGACGTTCCAGATCTGGTGTTTAGGCGTGAGCACCTGGCGGGCGTTCCACCATTCCCAGAAATTGGCCGCGCTGAGGTTGAACGACCGGGCTGTGACCAGAAACTCCTGCACTTCTTGCGTCGTTGGGGCCCAGCCATGTTCGGTGAAAGCGGCCCCGGTGGGGATGATGGGGGGCTTGTATTTCAGGCTTGCGAATTCATTCAACGTCCTGGCTAATTGTGATCCGGGGTTGTGCGCGCTCACCCAATAAACCTGCGGCATGTTGTAGTTGCACTTCTCGAGGAATTCGTTCCATGGGATGGGGTGGAGGGAGGGAAAGCGATAAGAAGACAAAGCCACAGGGATAGTATTGCCGATGCCATTGCGGAGTTCTCGCATGAAGGTTTTGGCTGCCGTGGCTTTTCCCGGTTCCTTGTAATGAGATTCTGCGTCGAGGACGTAGCCATCCAGGTTGAGGCCTTTGACGCGTTGAATGGCGATGCTGGCCTCTTTACCTGGCTCGTCTCCATAAACAAAGTGCCAGCCCCAGACTTGAATGCCCTGGGCGCGCAAGGCTTTGGCGACGGGCGGCACCAGGTCAATCCGCCTGTTCCAATCATAGTTGAACGTGTAGATGCCGTCAGCAATCTTGATAAGCACGTGGCTCAGCCCGGCTTGTTTGGCTACGCTGGCGATTTTGCCGGCGTCTCCACCTTCGCAATCTTTGATCTTCCAGATATAGAAACCTTTGCCTTGCAGGGTCATGATTTTTCTCCGAGGGAGTAAATTCTTTACAAACAGAGCAAGATTCTTTACACGGATCAACATGGGCATAACCCGCTCGCCGACTTTGCATTACTCGACTATTTCATTATAGCCAAACTTTGCATTTTTCGCGCCGCGTACCAGAGCCGGAGGCGAGTCGGGGTTGATGCGGGGTTATGCGGCTCTTTATTTTGATAAATCATTGTGTGCTAAACGATATTCGTAAGTCTGTTCTTTAGTACACCTATTGACAATTGTTGTTTCCTCAATAGGTGCTCCCATCGTCCAATACACTTTGTCTCGGTCTTCAAAATAGGTAATATCTCTCCTGTAAAACTTCCCGATATACCCATACACTCTGATATGCCTGACTAACTCCACAAATAATTCTTCATCTACTCTGTCTTTAACAATGTATTCATGGGGCCACGTTTTCGGATAAGTTTTCGCAAATGTCCAGACCGATTCATCAGTAAATTTTCTCAAATTATCTGGTAATTTGCCCATTTACAAACCTGCCATTTAGGTACTCCAGTACTTCTGTTACTTTATCTATAATGTGATTCACTACCTGACTTTTATCCATTCCCGGCTGAAGCTCAATGCCATAATCGCTATCATAGGCATTGCGTGCATCAAAATAGCGTAAGGCATGCACAATTTGCTCCGATTCGGACCACTGCGAGCCATTATCTTTTCTGATATTCAACCAAATAGGTGCATGATTCCCCCTCACAAACCACTTATGGCTGTCAAAGGCCAAATAACATCCAAAGCTAAAAATGCGAAAGTAAAACCCGTTTCCATATTTTGTCGGAGTAGTTTTTAAACCCTTGAAATTAAATTTTTCCCGCTTTCGTAAAAGCAAATTGCACTCGTCTATCACATCTGCAAATTGCGATACTCTCCTGCCGTTCATCGGGTCAAGATCAGATGCGCTTAATGGTGGCATTCCTTCAGCATCCATCTTTTGGCATAATTCTCTGATTTGGAGCAAATCAGCATCCAACCGATGACTATATTGTTCGCTATTTTCTCTCTCAATTAATGCCAAGAAATTATCCCAAGAACTGATAATTACCTTCTCATTTTCTCCGTTCAGCCTTTTTTCAATTTCCGTTTTTAGAGAAGCACATCTCGTTCCTGGTGCAAGGAACAAAATCTTTCCGCTCCCCGATAGCTCTTTCAAGTAATTCTTGGGCTGATTCGGTGTCAAATTCGCCCAAAACTTTCCTTCGATAATCACCGTTTTGTTGCCATTTATATCGATCCCGGTTACGTCCGGTCTCCCATTAGATGTTGTAGATAATTCGGTTTTGTAATATGTCGGCACGTTATCACTAGCAAGAAGGCTTTTGAGTGCCGCACGCGCCGCAGGATATTCATTCAACAGATAGGCAATACTACTGTTAGCTACATTTTCATACTCTGAAATAAAGTTGCTCGCTATATATGCCAAGATTTGCATGATATTCTCCTAGTAATGCCTGCCTATTTATTGCCGCATAACACGGATTGCACGGATGTTCATGTTTTTCATCCGTGTTTGTCTATGACACTTGTACTGAGCGAAGTCGAAGTATCCGTGACCAAGAAATCAGTGTCTCGTTGGTTTCGCCGCAGGCGTGCAGAGCAAGGCGAAGCTATGTCAGGCAGTTGCCTACATTTTACTACGTTTCCTGAGAAGACATTTGCACCTACGGGAACACGGCTTTTTTAAGGCGATCCAACAGCCTGCTGCAACAAGGCGCGGATGGCACCCTCCTGGGGCAGCAGCACCTGCGCGCCGCCGGGAGTCGTCCACGGGATCACATGGCCGCGGCCAATCGCATAGCGTTGAATATCATCCGGATCGCCAATTTGCGCCGCTAATGGCACCATTGGCGCGATATCAACCCACTTCATGTCGGTAGTAACGTTTCTATAATAGATATCGTAAAGCTCATCGGCGCTCTCCAGGGCGTTCATGCTCAACAGGCGGTCTCCAATCGCCTGGATCACTTCTTGCTGGCGGCGGGTGCGGTCGAAGTCGCTGGTGGTATATCTGGAACGCACGTACCAGAGAGCATCCGCGCCGCTCATCATCACCTCTCCGGCTTTGACTGTGTAATATCCGTAGCCGGTGCGTTGATCTCTCAGGGTTTCGCCCACATGCACGTTGATGCCCCCCAGGCTATCAATGGTTTCGATGAACGCATCCAATCCAACCAGAAGATAATGATCTACCCGGACGCCAAATTGATTCTGAAGCGTTTGAGCCATGAGTGGAAAACCGCCATAGTACATGACGGTATTGATGCGGTTGTAGGTATAGCCGGGGATATACACATACAGGTCGCGCGGGAAGGAAACCATACTGGCAGTTTGATTGCGCGTATTGATGCTGAGTAAGACGATCGTGTCGGTGCGGAAGCCGATTTCACCCACACGTTGATCTGACCCTAATAAGAGGATATTGATCTGATCCTGGGGATAGTTGATCGGTTGGGCGGGGGATGTGTCCCCGCTGCTCACGGGTTGGGATTCGACCTCGGGCTGGGGGGTGGCAGTTGGCGCGGGGGTGGGAAATTCTGTGGGGATATAAGTCGGCGTTGGAGGAAGGGGTAGAAAGGGGGTCGGGGTGGGCGTGGCATCCGCGGGGATCGTCGCCAGCGCAACGGTCGCCTGTGCTTCGGCCCGTTCGATATTGGCTGGAATAGCGCCGACCAGACTTGATTGAACACAGCCTAGGATGAACGATGGGACGAGGAGTATCCAGAGCAAACGTTTTGGCGAAGTCATAGTCGTGATGAGCTGGTGGGCGCGGTCGCGAGACTCCCCTAGGGTTGTGGACTGGTAGGCGATGGTGTGGGTATGACTGTATCCGTCGGAACCGATGTGCTGGTAGCTGTGGGCGCTGTTGTCGCTGTGGCGGTCGAAGTAGGCATGGTTGTCGCTGTCGCGGTTGGGGCGGTTGTGTTCGTAGGGCTGGCGGTGGGCGTGCTGGTTGGCGTTGCCCCGCTGGTCGCTGTCGAAGTTGCAGAGACCGTTGATGTAGCGCTGGCTACTCGCGTGGGAACGAAGGGAACGAAAAGCTGTTGGCCGGCTCGGATATACGAGGATGAGCCGAGACAGTTCGCCTGCTGCAATCGAGAAACGCTGACCCCATGCGCCAGGCCGATCTGATAGAGAGTATCCCCTGATTTGACGGTGTAATATACCCACCCCGGCGGCGGGCCGCACGGGATGTAGGTTGGGGTGGGAGGCAGTTTCGGGGCGTAGATCTTGCTCCCGGGGGGCAGATTGCTGACGAGCAGGCAATTCGCCTCTGCCAGCTCATCAGCCGAGGTATCGTGTCTGGCTGCCAGGCTTTTCAACGTGTCTCCCTGGTTGACGGTGATCTGCTCCCAGCCAGGAGGATGCGGGCAGGTTGTTGGGGGCGGTGTCTCTGGCGTTTGGGTTGGGGGTTCTGTCGGCGAGGGGATCGGAGAAGCTGTATAGGTAGGCTCCCCAGGTTTTTGGGTTGGTAGAGGGGTAGGGGAGAGCGTCGGTGATGGCGTGATCGAGGCTGTGTTCGTTGACGATGGAACCAGCGCAAGCGATGGCTGATCTTCAGCCATGGCCAGGATGAGACTGCCTGCGAGGATCACGGTGGAAGTCAAGGCAGTGACCAGCGCCAGGATATGTTCACGGCGCAGGATCATCAGGAATGTCCTTCCTTACCTTGAGAGGTAGTATCCCCCTGATAGAGTGGGAGGAGTATGTTGAAGGCGGAGCCTTTGCCCATTTCGGTATCTACCCAGATTCGCCCCTCATGGGATTCCACCAGGGTCTTGGCAATCGAGAGCCCTACGCCGGTGTCGCCTACGCCCTCGATGAGGGGATTATCCGCGCGGTAGAGGCGGGAGAAGACGCGCGGTAGATCCTCTTTCGGTATTCCCCCACCCTGGTCAGCGATCTGGATCAGCACATAATCGCGCTCGTTCTCGGCATCCTGGATGTCAGCTCGCAGGTAGATTTCTCCTTCTATGGGAGAGACCGCTCCCGCGTTCTTCAACAGGTGGATCAGGATCTGTTGCAAGGCGTCACGATCGGCATGGATGAAGGGCATTTTCTCGGGAAGGTCGACGCGCAGGACGATATTTTTATCTCGCATTTGGGCGCTGGTGTCGGCGATGGCCTTATCAATGGCGCTTCCGAGATCCACTGCTTCTGGATTGAGCTTGAGCTGTTCTCCATCCAACACGGTGATGCGCAGAAGATCATCCAGCAGCATCTCCAGGCGTTCGGTGGATGCCCGGATTCGCTCCAGGAATTTTCGTTGCAGCGCGCCGAGGATGCCTACCGACTCGCCAAGCAGCAGATCGGTGTAGCCTACGATAGAGGACATGGGCTGCCGTAGATCTTGCGCAATAGACGCCAATACTTCGATCTGTTCATCGGATATTGCGCTGGTTGTTTCAGACGCCCCAACGCTTTCTTGGGCATGTCCTTCGACTTTGACCAGTTGCTTCTCGAGTTGAGCTATTTCCTCGAGAGCCTTTTGCAGCTCTTTCCTAAGCTGGCCTGAGGTGGTCAGTTCGTGGGTATCGGCTTCGGCGATCAGGCTCTCGACCATCTCGCCCAAACGCCGGTTTTCGACTTGCAAGCGAGAGATGGTGTCTTGGGTTTTCTTTTGTTCGTCTTTCAGGGTATCTAACTCTTCCGCTCTCTTTTCACCGAGAACTTCCCTGCTGAGGGTATCTTTTTCTGATTTCAGGGCCTGGTTTTCGATCTGGGTTTCTTCCAACATCGCCTGGAAAGATTGCAGGTCATTTTTCGTTTTCTCTAACTCTGCTCGAGTTGCTGCCCATTGCTGAGAACGATGCAAGATCGGGGCCAACCCTTTGCTGATCTCTTCGAGGTATTTTTGATCTTCGCGACTCCAGCGGCGTTCTGAGTGTGGAGAGAGCAGTAAGATGCCCAGGGATGGTTCGCCCTCAGGGCTTTGCACGAATCCTGCCAGAAGGTGTCCAGTGCTCCCCAGGTGTAGGATATTCCCCAGGCTGGTCATATCTTGCGAAGTGCTGCTGGCTGGCAGGCGTAACGGACGGCATTTTTTCATCGCCGAACTCAATAGGGGGATTCGTTCCTGGTCGAGCGTCATTCTCCCAAGGGTTTCTTCACGGATGAGATCATATCCGCATTGGAAGCAGAGCTGTCCGCTTTTGCCTGGGGGCAGGAGCACCAGGCAGATATCCGACAGCATGGTTTCGGCGACAACCCGAGAGATCGCTTTACACAGTTCGAGGCCAGAGGATTCTCCCAGCATAGATAGCATAGCTTTGAAATGTTCGAGTGGGATGCCGTACTGAGGCCGTTCCTGGATAATAGACTGTTGGACAGTTGCCGGGGCGACCTCGCTAACAGGGATTTCTTTCTGTGGGGGATTGAACCTTCTCGGTAAAGAGAACAGGATTGGGTAGGCGGCCATTTCGGCCAGGCGCACAAAACCGGGAAAGTCGCTGTCGGTTTGTGGGATGATCAGGTGCAAGATATGCCCAAAACTGGCGATGACCATCATGCCCAGGCCATATTCCCAGCCATTGGGGCGGCGGATGATGAGCAGGGCTATGCCTGAGATGAGTAAGGCGATGGCGAAGAATTCCCAACCAAAATCCAACCAGGACGCGTTGAAAGCCGATTCGGTGAAGTGACCAAACCACCAGGCCCAACTGAGCGCCGCGGCTGCGGCTGTAAGCATTCCCAACAAGCCGCTGGCAGCATCGGCCAGGCGCGCGGGTTCAGGGAAGATCCATAGCCAGAGGATGATGATCAGACTGAGGACGGAGGCCGTGCGATCTAAGATGGGGAGTAGGATATGGGGGTTCGAGAGACCCTGTTGAGCAAGCCCCGCGCTGAGGAAGAGGACGAACCTTAACCCCAGCATCAACCCCAGGCCGAGCACCATACGCTGCCCCTGGGGGAATTCGCTATCGCGCCAGAGGTTCAGGGCAGCTTGCAAAGCGCCAGCAATCGAAAAGGCCAGGGCGATGTGGTAGATCAGGTTGCCCGGAAAAGTGGTTAACGCCGTCAGAACTTGCTGAATTGTATTGTCCATGTGATCATACCCTCGCTGAAATTATAGCATGGGGATGGAATGTAGCAAACTTCAATTCTCGTTGACAAACCCATGAATCCGAGTAAAATATCGTCTGTGGCCGAAGTGGCGGAACTGGCAGACGCGCTACGTTCAGGGCGTAGTTCCTAATTACGGGAGTGTGGGTTCAAATCCCACCTTCGGCACAAAACTCCTGACTGAAAAGTCGGGAGTTTTTTGTGCAAGATTCGTACTTGTGGCGGCAATCGAGTCGCGATAAGATGAGGTCATGCTCTCTTTCCTTCGCAGTGGACGTTTCTTGATCCTTCTGGTGGTGATCGTGGTCCTGGTGCTGCTGGTACTGGGCTTCAACAACCGCCTCGCAGAGATGCGTACGCTTTCCGAGGAGGCCATGCGCGTCGAAGAGCGGCTGTTGGGCTTACGGCAAACCAAGCTCTATCTGGAAACCCAGATGGCATATGCTACTTCGGAAGCGCCGGTCGAGCAATTTGCTTTCGAAGATATGCGTATGGCGCCAGAAGGGGTTCATCTGATCGTTCCACTGGTTGATCCCGATGCAACCCCCTCTCCACCGACCACGACTCCCCTGGCGTCGCCGGAGTCGATCGAGAATTGGCAGGTTTGGGCGGCGTTATTCTTCGACGATCAAGATTTGCCTTGACGCTGTCGAGTCGGCGTGCTATAATGCCGTCCGCTCGCGCCAAGGCGAGCAAAACGAAACGACGCGGGGTGGAGCAGTGGCAGCTCGTCGGGCTCATAACCCGAAGGCCCCAGGTTCGAGTCCTGGCCCCGCTACTGAGAAGACGTCCATTTTGGGCGTCTTTTTTGTTTGGAAGATGCCCCTGATATTTTTAACGTAACTGCTCAGTCATCGAACGGATTAGCCCGAAAAAAGGGTGTGCGTGGGGGGGCGCAGCCCCCCCACGCACACCCTTTTTTCGGGAATTTCTCCGTTTGGCTGAGTAGTTACTTTTTAACTGCATTTGCCTTGACAATATGTACAATATGAATATATTATGAATTCGTATCGAGAGAGGCCGAGCTAGCGAATGGAAAGAGAACTTGGTGTGACCGAAGCCAGAAAAGAGTTTAGTGATCTGGTCGAGAAAGTCCAATACTGGGATGATGCATATATGATCAGTCGTCATGGGAAACCTGCTGCAGCCGTTGTGCCAGTTCAGGTCTACGATCACTGGAGGCAGAAACGAGAGGAATTATTTCACCTGATCCGGGAGATGCAAGCTAACTTGGGGGAAGATGGGGGGTGTGCGGGCGGCTTCGCCGCCCGCACACCCCCCTCCCCCCATATTATTGAGATGATACACCATTTGCTTGATCTTCAAGAATTTCAGGGGATTGTGATATTGACCCCTGTTGGATTGTTGACCATATTGGGAGTTGAAGCGAAGAGATAGGGATAGCATATGTATATCAACGGCCAATTCACTTCTGGTAATGCGTCCGAGGAAATTTCTATCGTTGATCCTGCCACGGAGGAGATTTTAGATGCTGCGCCGCGCGGCGCGGCGAAAGATGTTTCGGCTGCGGTGGATGCGGCGAGAGCGGCTTTCGTGGATTGGAAGAGGGTTCCTGCCAACGAGCGGGCTGCTGCTCTTCATGAGGCGGCTGCCAAAATCCGCGCTCATCATGAGGAATTGGCGCGCTTGTTGACTCGGGAGGAGGGCAAACCCCTCCCTGAGAACGATGAGGAGATGCGCTGGGTCGAAGACACCTTCGACTATTACGCCGAATTAGCTCGTCACGAGCGCGGGCGGGTGATCCCTCCCGGAGAGCCGGGGCAGTTCAACTTCGTGCTCAAAGAGCCGTATGGGGTGGTGGGCTGCATCGTGCCGTGGAACTATCCGCTCTTGCTCCTGGCCTGGAAGATGGCCCCTGCGCTGGCGGCGGGCAACACTGTGGTGATCAAGCCCTCGGAGTTGACGCCCTTGTCGGCGCTGAGGCTGGTCGAGGCGGCATGTGATCACCTGCCTCCGGGCGTGGTCAACGTGGTCACCGGCTATGGCCCCGAGGTGGGCGAGCCGCTGGTCACGCACCCCCATGTGCCGGTGATCGCCTTTACCGGATCGCTCGCGGTCGGGAAGCATATCGCCAGACTGGCCGCGCCGATGATGAAGAGGCTGCACCTGGAGTTGGGCGGCAAGGACGCCATGGTCATCGCCCCGGATGCTGAGTTGGATATGGCTGTATCCGGGTTGGCGTATGCGGCGTTGATCAACACCGGGCAGGTCTGCACCAGCACCGAGCGGGTCTACGTTCACGAGAGCATCTTCCCTCGCCTGAGCGAGGAACTGGCTGATTTCGTGGGCAAATTGCGCCTGGGCAACGGCCTGGATGAAGGCGTTGATATCGGCCCGATGATCCGCGATGAGTTCCGCATCAAGGTCGAGGAGCAGCTCGCGGAGGCGGTCTCCCAGGGGGCAGAGATACTCGTCGGGGGACAGCGACCAGCCCAAATTCCACGCGGGTTTTTCCTGACTCCTGCGGTCGTCACCGGCGTGGATCACAGGATGCGCCTGATGCGTGAGGAGACCTTCGGGCCAGTCATCCCCCTCATGCCCTACAAAGATTTCGACGAGGCTATCGCGCTGGCCAATGATTGTCAGTATGGCCTGGGCGCGACGCTGATGAGCCGCGATGCCAGGCTGGTCAAACGCTTCTTCGAGGAAGTCAAAGCTGGCACGATCTGGATCAACGACCCGCTGACGGATAATTTCGCCGGGCCTTTCGGCGGCATGAAGATGAGCGGCCTGGGGCGCGAGCTGGGTCAGGAGGGTCTCGATGAATATTACGAGGTCAAGCACGTGCACTGGGATATCGAAGGCGGCGTGAAGGAGTATTGGTATCCGTATTAATTGTTAGTCTCCTTCCAGAACAGGAGATTTATAGTATTACTGCTCAACATTTACATCATTCGCACAAATGTTTAACCGCAGAGCACGCAGAGAGCGCGGAGCTGATATTTGTTTTTCTCTGCGATCTCAGCGCTCTCCGCGGTTGAATGTTTGGTTGCGCCTGGAGGCCGCGCTATGACTATAGAAGTATTGAAAAACCATATCGGCGGGCAGTGGGTTGATGTCGGTTCCGGGGACTTTCTCGATATTCACAATCCTGCCACGGCTGAAGTATTGGCCCGGGCGCCTTTGTCTACCACTGTTGATGTAAGCAAAGCTGTGGAAGCCGCATCGTCGGCTTTTGGGGAATGGCGATATACACCGGCTGTCAGCCGCATCCAGTATATGTTTAAGCTGAAGAATTTGCTCGAAGAACACTTCGAGGAGCTTGCTCGCACGATCACTATGGAGAACGGCAAGACGTTGGGAGAATCCCGCGGGGAAATGCGGCGGGCCATCGAGAATGTCGAAGTGGCTTGCGGTATCCCTGCACTGATGCAGAGCGAATTCTCGGAGGACATTGCCCCGGGCATTGATGAATATATGATCCGCCAGCCGCTGGGGGTCGTGGCGATTGTCGCTCCTTTCAACTTTCCAGGGATGATCCCCTTCTGGTTTTTGCCGTATGCGGTTGCCTGTGGCAACGCGGTGTTGGTGAAGCCTTCCGAGCGCTGCCCCATCACCATGCAGAAAGTGTTTCGCCTCTTCGAGGAAATTGGCTTTCCGCCCGGGGTTGTGAATCTGGTCAATGGCGGCGCGCAGGCTGTCAATGCCCTCCTGGATCACCCTGATGTGAAGGGTGTCAGTTTCGTGGGATCGACCCCAGTAGCCAGGCATATCTATCGCCGCGGCGCGGCCAATGGCAAGCGCGTACAGGCCCAGGGTGGGGCCAAGAACCCCCTGGTGGTCATGCCCGATGCGAATATGGAGATGACCACCCGCATTGTCGCCGATAGCGCGTTCGGCAACGCCGGTCAGCGCTGCCTGGCGGCCTCGACCGTCATCACCGTGGGAGATGCCAGGGAGGTTTTCGCGCAGGCGATTGCCAAAGCCGCGGATGAACGCGTGGTCGGTTATGGCTTAGAAGACAGTGTCACCATGGGGCCGGTGATCAGCCCAGAAAGCAGGGAACGCATCCGGGGTTTGATCCAGCAGGGTGTTGATGATGGCGCCGATCTGCTTGTTGATGGCCGTGAAGCCCAGGTTGCTGGTTATCCTGATGGCTATTTCTTGAGGCCTACCATCTTGAAAGATCTTCCCCTGGCAAGTGAAGTAGCCCGAACAGAGATCTTTGGGCCTGTACTCACCTTGATCCATGCGGATACTTTAGGTCAGGCTATCGAGATCATCAACCGGGGGCGATTCGGCAATATGGCCTGTTTGTTTACCAGCAATGGCGGGGCTGCTAGGCAGTTCCGTTATGAAGTCCAGGCGGGGAATGTGGGCATCAATATCGGAGTTGCCGCGCCGATGGCTTTCTTCCCCTTCAGCGGCTGGAAAGACAGCTTCTTCGGCACATTGCATGGCCAGGCACGCCATGCCGTCGAGTTCTACACTCAGACGAAGGTGGTGGTCGAACGCTGGGACGAGAAGTGGTCGCGGCAGTTCTGAGCAGATCACTGGACCCCGCAAACTCTATTTCCTTTTGGGATCAACCAGCCAGGCGGGATTTCGATGGCTGGTTGAATTTCTTCTGAGATGTTTTCTTCGTCTTCTTGAATTTCCTGGTTGTTGACGCTCAGCGGATACCCCGCGTTCATGCCGCCTGGCGTTGGCCAACATGGATAGGCGAGTTCGGCGCTGCCATCGGGAAGACGGCACCAGGAGAGGTTGACGTCGGTGGCGAAAACGTAGGCGCGTTCGTCTACGATGACGCCATCGGGCAGCAGTAATCGCACGCTATCCTCGCTGTCCGAGAGAGAGATGCTCGTTTTGGAGCGAAAAAAGCTGATGGTTTCTCCGGGGGCTAGTTTGATTTTGGGGAGCTCGTAGGGGGTAGAACCCTCCTCGATGTCATCCAGCAACCAGCCCTCGAGGTTGATTGTGGTCGTCCCCGCGTTGATCAATTCGATGAACTCATCGCTGGATGTGAACTTCCCGTCCCCATTCCAATCATATTTGGGATGGGGCAGGAATTCGTTGATCAGGATTGCCATACCCTCGGGCAGGGGCGTTGGCGTTGGACTGGGGAACCAATTCGAATTGGCTTGCCTGGGTGTTCCCCGGATGCGATAGCCGTCTACGTCAATCCCGTTCGTGACATAGCCGTTATTGGTGTTCCAAAGAGCGCGCCCGTCGGCTGTTGTGCTGCGCCGTTCCATCGTGGCGCGGGTATCCGCGTCTCCTTTCGGCCATCCGCCATCGGATTGGCCGCCGGAGTCGACCAATTCGCCATGGGGGCCGTATAGGTAGAGGAACTCCCCGCTATTGCTGAGTGAGCCGGTGTAGATCTGGTCGGCGGGGATATCTGCGACTGTGGTATCGTCGGTTCGTTCCAGGAGGAAAAATCCCCAAGGCGTGATCTCACCTTCCAGCTCGATATTCGGGCTGCCATCCGCGGCGACAAGCACCCAGCCTGTAAGATCGAGCGGCTCGAATCCTGCGTAGAAGAGTTCGATCCACTCGTCGTTCGAGTTGCCGATCGTGCCCGCCCAGGCGATTTCGTTGATCCAGACGGTTTCGGGCGGGACCAGGCTGATCGTGGGCGAGGGTGATGGCGTCGAGGATGGGGTGGGCGTTTGGGTAGGAGTCGGTGTGGGAGTAGCGAACCAGACCGAGTTGGGCTGACCAGGCGTACCCCGGATGGGATTTCCATTGGCGTCGAGGCCGTTGGCGACGTAGCCGGTGTTGGTGTCCCAGGCGGAGGGGCTATCAGAGGTGTTGGCGCGGCGCTCCATGGAAGCGCGCAGGTCGGCGTCTCCAGCAGGCCAGTCCCCGCCGTCGCCGTTGGCGGTGTCTATCACTTCGCCGGAGGGGCCGTACAGCCGCAGCGTTTCTCCCGTGTTGCTCAATGTGCCTGTGTAGATCTGGTCGGCTGAGATGTCGCTGATCGTATTATCATCGCTGCGCTCCAGCACGAAGTAGCCGCCGCCGGGAATAGTTCCAGCCAATGCGATGTTCGGGGAGCCATCGTCGGAGATCAGCATGCAGCCCGTCAGGTCGAAGGATTGGGACGAGGGGTTGTGGAGTTCGATCCATTCGTCATAGGAACTGGCCTCTGTGCCTGCCCAGGCGATTTCGTTGATCAGGATCGTTCCCGATGTTACCTGGGTCGGCGTGCTTGTTGGAGAGGGCGTGCCCGATTGTGTCGGGGTTGGTGTGGTTGTGCTTATGAGGGTTGCGGTTCCCGAAGGGGTAACGGTCGGGGACGGGGTTGGCGTCGAGGTCGAAGTGTCCGTGGGAGAGGGTGTTGGTGTAGGTGTGGTGATGTCCGTATTCGTTGGTGAAGCCGTATCGGTGGGTGTGGGGCTGGCTGCCTGCGATATCGAGTTTGCTGACTTGGGCGTGCCATTGATAGGATTGCCTTTGGCGTCCTCCCCATAACGGATGACTCCATTGTTGGTCCCCCAATTCGATGGAGAATCTGCGCTGTTCGGGTCTATGCGTTCCATCGAGGCGTAGGGCGGGGTTCCGCTGCCATCTCTGCCGCCAGGCCAGTATCCAACGCCGATATTGGCAGTGTCAACCACAAATCCGCTGTTGTCTTTGAGCGTGATACTCTCGCCGCTGTTACTCATTGCGCCAGTGTAAATCTGGTCGGCGGGGATGTCGCTTACTGTGTCATCCTCCGTGCGTTCGAGCAGGAAGTAACCATGAGCGGAGATTGTACCGTTGAGTGTGATGTTGGGTGCGCCATCCGCGGCTTTGAGAGTCCATTGGGTGAGATCAATCGGTTGATCCCCATGATTGTAAAGCTCGATCCATTCGTCTGCAGAGTTAGCAGCAGTTCCCGCCCAGGCGATTTCGTTGATTACGATGCTCATCTCCTCGGCGCTTTGCGAATTGAGCGAGAAGATTTGTGGCTGGTCTACTGGCAGTGGGGGCGGCGTGCTGGTTGGAGATGGCGTTCCTGTGGCTGTTGGGGATGCAGTGGGCGTATCGGTAGGAGATGGGAATGGCGATGGCGACGGCGTGTCGGATGGAGGAGGGGTGACCGAGCTCGTTGGAGTCGGCGTCTCTGTGGAGGTTGGCGGAGACGTTGACGTGTTGGTGGTTGTAGGGGTTGACGGGAGCGTTTCTGTGTTTGTCGGTAGGGGAGTGAGCGACGGCGTTGCTGAGGGAATGGGGTCCTCTTGGGATAGAGTGGGTGTTGGATTTTCCTCTTGTTCGCCAGGCGCTGCGCGTAAAGAATCGGCGCCGCTCATCATGGTCAGGCAGATGGCAAGAGTCGCCCCCGCAAAGAGCAGGCTTCCCGCGGGGAATTTCGGATGATGGCGTGATCCACTCATGATACTCCCCAAAAATTGCGAATAAGTTACCTGTTAGTTCAAATAAATTATACATGAATATGGGATTGTATCAAGGTTGAGTTCACTGAAAAAATTCATATATGTGTTCACTGAAAAAACTCATGAACGAGGGGGCGGGGCGGCATATATGGGGGTGCGTGCTGCGCACGCACCCCCATATATGCCGCCCGGAGCCTCTACTCGCAGTTTTTGCAGTGGATTCATATATGAATTGTCAAGTTTGGCTGTTGTTGTCGTGAGAGTATAGTAAAATGGTAGGCGGTTGTTCCAAATAATGGAGATTAGAGTCACGAAGAGAGTCATCTATGAAACCAAAATTCGTTTTCGTTAGCGTATTTCTGCTGTTAGCATTCTTGGGGACAGCCTGCAAGGCGGAAACAGTTGAGCCAACCCCCAACATTGCCGGAACGGCTGCTGCAATGGCTGAAACCATCGTTGCTGTGCAGCTTACGAAGATTGCACAGTCGGCAACCGCGACGCCGACCCCCACCCCCGAGCTAACACGAACGCCAACGCCTACCTTGACCTTTGCTTTGCCGACGCTGTATCCGACACAGAAGGTTGGCGCCAGCACCTGTCTTTTGGCCCACATGGTCAGTGAAACGATCCCTGATAATACAGAGATGGGGCAGGGGGAGTTTTTCGAGAAGACTTGGGATCTTCAGAACGTTGGCACCTGTACCTGGACCAATCAATTTAGCGTCGTCTTTCATCATGGCGATCAATTGGGCGCTCCAGGGCGAATTTATTTCCCAGGGACTGTAAAACCTGGAGAATCGTTCACGTTGAGGATTCCTATGATCGTACCCGCGATCGCTGGCGACAAGCTGGGTTTTTGGAACCTCGAAAGCGCAACTGGACAGGCATTTGGCACTACCACCAGTGGTTTGTTTTGGGTGAAGATCGTTGTCGAAGAACTTGGAATTGCTGCTGATGATGACACCACAGGCCTGACCGATTCAGGTTATCTATATGATCTATGGACGCCTATTTCCGCGGGTTCCGTAGTCACCACTGGTGAACAAAGCAGCAATATTTCTGTTGGAGATACGAAACATGATTACTCCAGGCAAGGATTTGTCACATTCGATCTGATAAGTATTCCTCTGGACGCAACTGTTCAAGCAGTGTCTTTGGTTTTCGAAGGACGTGACCTTCATGGTACTCCCTTCGAAGATTTAGGTTGTATGGGCGTTTACCGTTATAACTACGGAAATCTCGATCCAAATGATTTCTACACAGGCACTCCCGGCGGCGCTTTGTGGAGTTTCTGTAGCGCTAACGAAGTCTTCGTGGGAATCGCTCGGATGGGAGGGCCTGATGCTACAGTCAATGTCCAAAATTCGTTGGGAGGGAAGATCCAATTCCGCTTCCAATTCAACACGGATACCGACAAGGATGGGGTGGATGACTATATTAACCTCGTCCCCAATTTGAAGATCGAATATACCGTTCCGTGATCGGATGCTCTATCCAATGAAGCGAAAATCCGCTCGCCCCTGGCAGCGGGTTTTTTCTTTCGCGCGTCTATTCTGCTATTGGGGTGTTTTCATAATGAAAGAAGTCGAAAAGTCTGTCCGAAGGAGTGTTCGATGCGCAAACGAGTTGTGATCACGGGATTAGGCTGTATCTGCCCCCTTGGAAATGACGTTCATTCGACCTGGAACAACCTGGTCGCCGGGAAGTCAGGCGTCGGGTTGATAACCAGGTTCGACGCCACGGAGTATAAAACCACATTCGCAGCGGAGGTCAAGGGCTTCGATGGCGAGGCCTTGTTCGGACGTCGCGAGGCGCGGCGCATGGATCTGGTCTCACAGTATGCTCTGGCAGCAGCTCAACAGGCTGTGGAAGATGCTGGACTAGAGATCAACGACGAGAATCGTGACCGCATCGGGGCGGTGATCGGCACGGGGGTTGGGGGGATCGGCACCATCTTCGAGAATATCAAAACCTTGCTAGAACAAGGCCCCGCCCGGGTGAGTCCGTTTCTCGTCCCGCGCATGTTGCCGGATACCCCAGGGGCGATGATCGCCATCCATTTTGGGGTGCGCGCCACCAATTACGCTGTCGTCACTGCCTGCGCTACGGGAGCCAATTCCTTGGGCGAAGCAGCCGAGGCGATTCGCCGCGGTCAGGCGGATGTGATCCTGGCGGGCGGCGCAGAAGCTACGATTGTGCCCATTGCCCTGGCTGGCATGATCGTAATGGGCGCCTTGTCGGCCCGCAACGATGAGCCGGAGAGAGCCTCACGTCCCTTCGATGCCGATCGGGATGGCTTCGTGATGGGCGAAGGAGCGGCGGTCTTGATCTTGGAATCCCTCGATCATGCTCAAGCTCGCGGGGCGCGCATTCTGGCCGAAGTCAGCGGCTATGGCTCGACGAATGACGCCTACCATATCTCGGCGCCAGCAGAAAACGGCGCGGGGGCGGCTTTGTGTATGCAGGCCGCCCTGGAAAGCGCAGGACTGCATGGGGATGAAATTGCCTACATCAATGCTCACGGAACCAGCACCCCTCTCAATGATAGGAGTGAAACTGCGGCCGTCAAGGCGGTTTTTGGGGAACACGCTTATCGGTTGGCGATCTCCTCGACGAAGTCAATGACCGGTCATTTGTTGGGCGCGGCAGGGGCTTTGGAAGCGCTTTTCTGTGTGAAAGCCATCTGTGAAGGGCAACTCCCCCCCACGATCAACTACGAGAAGCCCGATCCCGAATGCGATTTGGATTATATTCCTAACCAGGCGCGCCCGGCGCATGTGGATCATGTGATGTCGAACTCGTTTGGATTTGGCGGTCATAACGCCACGATCATCCTGAGCCGATTCGATGGGGAAAGGGCATGAAACGCTATGCCCACATTACCGGATGGGGGATAAGCGTCCCTGAGCGGGTGTTGACCAATGATGATCTTGCTCGTATGGTTGATACCACGGATGAGTGGATCATCTCTCGAACAGGCATTCGTCAGCGCCATATTGCTGGAGACGGTCAAAGCACTGCCAGTCTGGGAGCGGAAGCTGCACTCAGGGCTTTGGAGGTGGCTAAAATCAGTCCCGGCGATGTAGATTTGATTATCGTATCCACTTCGTCGCCGGAGCACCTATTTCCCTCTACCGCTTCCCTGGTGCAAGATCGTATTGGCGCTGGAAAAGCGGGCGCGTTCGATCTCTCGGCGGCTTGTACAGGTTTTATTATTGCCTTGAGCATGGCTGCTCAGGCGATACAGACAGGTTCGATCAATACCGCGCTCGTACTTGGCGCAGAGACCCTATCCCGGTTAGTGAATTGGGAAGATCGCACAACTTGTATCTTATTCGGCGATGGGGCAGGCGCCTTCGTCCTCCAAGGCAGCGAGCAGCCAGGCGGCATCTTGTCTTCTGTGATGCGCTCGGATGGTTCGGGCGCCGATTTGCTGATCGTGCCTGCCGGAGGCAGCAAGTTACCAACCACCCCACAAACCGTCCAGGATGGATTACATTACATCCACATGAACGGCCAGGAAGTTTTTCGGTTTGCTACTCGCGTAATGAAACAGGCGACAGAAGAGGCTATCGAGCTGGCCGGGATGACGTTAGATGAGGTGGATTGGGTTATCCCTCATCAGGCCAACCAACGCATCATCGAAACCGCGGCAAAGCGGTTGAAAGTCCCCATGGAGCGTGTCGTCGTCAATCTGGATCGCTATGGGAATACCTCCACTGCCTCGATTCCTCTGGCGACCGTAGAAGCTATACGAGATGGACGTGTGCAGTCCGGAGATCGAATTGTCTTCGTTGGATTCGGAGCGGGTCTAACCTGGGGGGCTGCGGCAGTCTTATGGACGGGGCTGTTGGCAGAAGAAAAACGGTTGATTTGGCCCTATCGTTTTTACAATCTTTACCAGGTATATGCACGAGTACGATCGTGGGTGTTGCGCTTTGTGCGTTTTATCGAAGGGGTGATCTGGGGAAAGCGTGTGTAGTGCGAAATAATTCCGAGAGACGAAAATCGGGGCGCAATCTTGCGCCCCGATTTTTTTACCCTACGATCTCCTCTGCAGGCGGCAGGGGAGGCGTTTGCGGAACTGTCTCTGGTAGCTTCTCAACTTTCTTCTCTGCTTTTTTCGCTTCCTTTTCTTCGCCCTTGCTTCCGCTCCCCACATCCAGCACTTTGAGCATGCGTTTGATCAAAGCAGTGAAGACATTGTGCTGGTAACCGGCCAGCCCGGCCAGGATGTAGATGATCACAGGGGAGTTGATTTCCCCGTTAGCGAGGGAGATCAGCCCGGCTTGCATGAACAGGTGGATGATGGCGCCCATGATGACCCCGGTGGGAGGACTGGTCAAGTACCACACGGTGTGCTGTGATGAAAAATCCTGATCGGTAGAGTAATGCTGAATGAGCGGCAGCAAAGCGCCGATGATGCCGCCTATGCCTCCCCAAATCATGCTCCCGCCCATGTAGGTCAGGGTTGGTTGGCCGGCGATGAAGAGTTTTTCGCCTATTACGAAGATCACGGCAATCAGTCCTAGGAACCAGGCTGCCAGATACATGAAGATCAGGGGGATCAGCCTCCTCGACCAATTTTTGAGTTTGATGCTCAACTCTACGCGAAGTTCGACTTCGTTGATATGGCGCTCAGCTTCTTCGAAGTTCTCTTTTCCGGCCATGAGTAGTTTTCGCGCGGCCTGAACGCGGTCTAGCATCGGCTGGGCGATATATAGAGTCGTGATGTTCGCTCTGATCGCATCTGGAGCTTTGTTGGCTCGATCCCATAAATTGTCAATGGCTGCTTGAGTGACTAAATTATCCGTCAAGGGAGGAGAGGAGGTATCTACTGTATCGGCGATGGGGGGGATGATTCCTGCCGAGAGGTCTGGCCCGGGTGCCCGAAAAACTTCCTCGGAGAAGAGCGCCTCGATTTTTTTCGGTTCGTCTTCAATATGGGTGCTCATGCCTGCATCGGCGAAATCGGCGGGAGGCCGGGCGAACTCCTCCAGGCGTAGGGCCTCGTCAGGGTGTCTGGGCAGCCCCTGGTCTTCAAAAAACGCCTCGCCGAAAGCCTCGGTTGGAGGAAAAGCCTCACCGACGTCGCCGATCAGAGTTTCAGCTTCTTCTCTAGAGAAACTCCAGGGAGCAGCTTCTGCGCCAAAGGCTTTTCCGACGTCGCCAATCAGCGCCTCAGTTTCTTTGTCGGAGAGTTCGAAAGCAGACGTTTCTTTCGATTCGATAGTTTCTTCTGTCCTCATGAGAGGGGGTTGTTCATCGTCGAAGGTTATTTCCTCTTCTTCCAGGTTTGGAATACGCTCTTCGGGAGGGATATCTTCGAGGGGTGTATCGTCTATATCGTCGAAGGGTAATCCCTTATCGGGGATCATTTCTTCCCCTTTTCCTTCCAGAGGATCTTGAGTTAAGTCAGTTGGCATTACTCACCTCCTTAGCGAGATGGAGATAGGCTGTAGCAACGGCGCTGCTGGGCGCGTATTCGAGGGTGGTCTGGCGCAAGGCAGGGGCTGTTGCGGCAGCATGATCGTATGGGATGATCGAGTGAAACACTTTCTGTTTGAAGACGGTTTGCATCTCGTAAATAGCCGATTTTGCGTGGGGCGCTTTGGGTTGTACCATGGTCGGCAGCACTCCCAGGAGCTTTAGTCGAGGATTGAGACGTTCGCGAATCAACCAGACAGAATCCAGAAGCGAACGCACGCCGCGCATGGATAGATAGTTCGCCGCCACGGGGATCAACAATTCGCCCGCCGCAACCAGCCCATTCACAGTAATCAGGCCCAGGTTGGGGGGCGTGTCAATCAAGATGAAATCGAACGGCTGACGGGGGTGCTGCAGGGCTTCGATCAGGCGAGAGGTGCGGTCTGCTTCGTTGTATAGCTTATAATCGGCAGCGATAAGCTCGGCATTGGCCGGCGCGATGTGGATGCGCTGGCGCGCCTCTCGCAGCACCTCGCTGAATGTCGAACCCTGGTCGAGCAGGATGTTGTACGTGGAGGGACGGACAGTGTAGGGATCGAAGCCCAGGCTGATGGTGAGGGCTCCCTGAGAGTCGAGGTCTATGACGGCTACTCGATGCCCCAGGCGCGCCAACCCTGCGGCCAGATTGACGACGGTGGTGGTTTTTCCAACCCCGCCTTTTTGGTTGGCTACGGTGATGATGCGCTCCATGAATTCAGTATATCACATTTTATGACCCTGCCTCGAAAACCGCTTCTCGATTTCTACGGCGATGAAGATCAATGTGCTCGCGCCCAGGGCGATGCCGAATTCCAGCAGCGTGAGCGGATGAGTATCGAAGAGAGTTTGCAGAGGCTTCCAGTAAGTGACTGCGATTTGCAAGATGAAGGTCAGAAGCACAGCGCCCAACATGGGTTTATTCGAAAACAGGCCGATCTTGAATAACGAGTCGCGGTTCGAACGGATCGCCAGAGCATGCCCCATCTGAGAGAGGGTCAAGGCTGTGAATAAGATCGTCTGCCAGGAGGGTAGAGAGATGTCCCACGCCCAATAACCCATCCCTAAAGGGATCAGGCCCATCAAAAGGCCTACCCAGGCGATGTGTCTTCCCATCCCCCGGGAGAACACGCTTTCATTGGGAGCGTAGGGCGGCCGCCGCATGGTATCACGCTCGGCTGGTTCTACCCCCAGGGCCAGACCGGGCAGGCCATCCGTCACCAGGTTGATCCACAGAATTTGCAGGGCGGTCAGCGGCAAGGGCATGCCAAAGAAGGGCGCCAGCAGCATTACCCAGATTTCGCCAGCGTTGCTGGTCATGGTGTACTTGATGAATTTGCGCACGTTGTCATAGATCGTGCGCCCCTCTTCGACCGCGCTGACGATAGCGGCGAAATTGTCGTCGGTGATGACCATGTCGGCGGCCTCTTTGGAGACATCCGTGCCGGTAATGCCCATGGCCACGCCGATATCGCTCTTGCGCAGCGCGGGGGCGTCGTTGACGCCATCGCCGGTCATAGCCACGATGTGGCCGCGCTTTCGTAGTGCATCCACGATATTGAGCTTGTGTTCCGGGGAAACGCGCGCATACACCGAGACATCTTCGACGAGGGTTTCTAACTCCATTGGAGAAATGCCGGCCATCTCCTGCCCGGTCAGCACCTTGCTATCTTCGACGGCGATGCCCAAATCCTGGGCGATGGTGAGCGCGGTGAGTGGGTGGTCGCCTGTGATCATCACCGGGCGGATGCCAGCAGTCTTGCAGGTCAGTACCGCTTCTTTGACTTCGGGCCGGGGTGGATCAATCATGCCGACCATGCCGATGAAGATCAAATCATCTTCCAGCGTGCTGTGCAGTTCATCGTTCTCCGCAAGTCCTGTGGTGTTTTCATCCAGCGCACCGAGAAAGCGAAATGCAATCCCCAGCACTCGTAAACCCTCCTCCGAGAGCTGGTTGCTGGCATGTTCGATGCGCGCTCGCCATTCAGGGGTCAGCGGCTCGCTCTTTCCACTTGTCCACACCCGGCTGCTGATCTCCAACAACCCATCCACAGAACCTTTGGTGAAGAGCACATATTCTGCGCCATAGGCCGAGAATACCTGTTCCAGTAAAGCCTCCCCCGGTCCAAAATCCACCGCGCTCTCCCGACGATGAACGGTCGTCATCCGCTTGCGTTCCGATGAAAAAGGCGCTTCCGCCACCCTGGGCAGTAAATTCTCCAGACGATGTTTCCATAGCCCAAAGCGAGCCGCGGCAATCAGCAAAGCCCCTTCGGTGGGGTCGCCAATGGCATGATAGCGATCGGGGTTAGCGTCTTCGCATTTCAAAACCGCATCATTGCACAGCGAGCCGCCGGCCAGCATCAGGGCCTGACTGCGCCACTCAGGCGTCAAGAGTTCATCGGTTGGGCGTACGACCGGCTGGCCATTCACCAACATTTCGGTGATGTCGGTTGTGTGACCGGCCACATCCAGGATTTTTACCGTCATGCGGTTTTCGGTCAGCGTGCCGGTCTTATCCGAGCAGATCACAGTCACCGAGCCAAGAGCCTCCACAGCGGGCAGCTTGCGGATCAGGGCGCGGCGCTTCAACATGCGCTGCGCGCCCAGGGCGAGCGAGATAGTCACTACCGCAGCCAGGCCTTCAGGCACCGCGGCCACCGCCATGGCTACTGAAGTCAAGAAGAGTTCTTTGATCTCCTCGCCCCGAAAGATTCCCATGACGAAAACCACCGCCACGATCGCCAGCGCGATCAACGCCAGGGTTTTTCCCAACTGTTCCATGCGCCGCTGCAAGGGCGTCTGTTCGGATGTGACTGTCTGGATCAGATCGGCGATGCGGCCCAACTCGGTGCGCATGCCTGTTTCGGTGACGACAGCCAGGCCGCGCCCGTAGGTGATGCTGGTTCCCATGAAGACTAGATTGCGCTTATCCCCAAGAGGGATGTTCTCGCCCTGAATTTCGAGAGGGGATTTGTCCACCGGGAGGGATTCGCCCGTCAGGGAGGCCTCCTGTACTCGCAGATTGGCGCACTCGATCAAACGGCCATCAGCAGGGACAACATCGCCCGCTTCCAGGACGATCATATCGCCGGGAACGAGTTCGCGGGCTTCGACTCGCTGTATCTCTCCCCCCCGTCGCACTTTGACCATTGGGGCTGCCATCCTCTTCAAGGCCGCCATGGCTTTTTCGGCCCGGTACTCCTGGATAAAACCCAAAATTGCATTGATCACCACAATGGCCAGGATCACCCAGGCATCCAGCCAGTCGCCCAGCAGCGCCGAGATCGCCGCGGCGATGATCAGCACCACCACCATCAACGCGCTGAGTTGTTCCCACAAAATCACCCAGGGACTTTTTATCCCCCGCTCGGTCAGCTCATTGGCGCCGTATAAACGCATGCGTGTTGTTACTTCGGCGTTGGGCAGACCTGAAGTTGGCGTGACGCCTAATTTCTCCAATACTTCCTGCGCCGGAATCTCGTGCCAGTGCACAGAATTCTTTCCTCGTTGTTACTGCTCAGCCATCGAATGGATTTACCCGAAAAAAGGGTGTGCGCAGGGGGCAACGCCCCCTTCGCACACCCTTTTTTCGGAAATTTCTCTGTTTGGCTGAGTAGTTACTCCTCGTTATTGTTTTTGAATGGATGTTGTGTTTATTCAGTCTCGCGGGGGCGATGTTCAGAGGTTAGCGATGATATTGCTGAATACATTGCCGATGGCGCTGCCGAGAACGCTGAGGATGGAAATAGCCAGGATCGAGACGAGAACGATGATGAGCGCGTATTCGATAAGCCCTTGACCATGCTCGATTGGATAACTCACTTTCATATTGCACCTTGCTTCTGAAGCGGGTATCTACTGGTATACCGTTCGACGTACTCACGAAATGGCCTTACCCAGCGTGAGTGGGCGTTTTGGGCGGATCCGCTTTCATTATAGCAGATATTCATCCCAGGGGAGCGCGAGCCTCCCGAGGGTTTGCTTGAACGTTATCTGGCTTTTCCAGGGAGGTCGAGGGGTTTTGGGTAGTATAATCATATCGTGCTTACGCCTCTTCTGGCGACCAGGCTAGAATCCTCACTTCGGCGCGCAAAATTGGTGACGTGCCGACGGCTGATGGATAGGCTGAATGCAAGCGGTAACGGCACATACTCATCCGAAGGAGTTTGGAACTGCTGCCCAGGCGCGGGGTATGGCCTGTCAAGCGCAGGTTGCACTTGCGGAAAGTTGGGTATCCGCAACCACATGAGGCGGCGATGCAGGCGAGGGAGTTGGGGTTGGTGTAAAGGAACCATACTGCGCGTAAGTCGGTGCTATTATATTTCTATGGCGGCGATAAAAAACACTGTCCGTAACTACTCAGCCAAACGGGGAAGTTCCCGAAAAAAGGGTGTGCGAAGGGGGCGCAGCCCCCTTCGCACACCCTTTTTTCGGGCTAATCCGTTCGATGGCTGAGCAGTTACCACTGTCCAATATTATCGGCAGTGCAAGGAGGCAGACGCGATGGATACGATCACCCTTGAAATTCCCGAAACTCAATTGGTGGAATGGCTGCGTAGGTTGACGCCGTCTGCCGTCCGCGCCGCAGCCGGTCCCGATTCCGGCCTGACCGGCCGCGAGCAGGAGGTGCTGCGCCTGATCGCCGAGGGTCTCTCCAACCGTCAGATCGCCGAAAAACTGGTGCTGAGTGAGAAGACGGTCAAGACGCACGTCAGCAATATTCTCAGTAAACTCAATTTGGCCGACCGCACGCAGGCCGCCATCTACGCCTTGCGCAACGGCAAGGCCGCGGAAAGGGGATAATGCGCGCTGCGGGCGTGTTCCTGATCTTCGGCGCGGTCGTCATGCGCGGGGCGGTCATCCTGGCCGGCGACGCCCGCCTCGGCGCGGCGCTGGGCCTGCTCACCGCCTACGGCCTGCTCCTGCTGGTGGAAATGAAGAATCCGCGTTCATCCGCGTTGATCCGCGTCCCATTTGCGCGCCTGGCCTACATCCTCCTCCAATCCGCCCTCGCCATCGTCCTGCTGATCCTGACGAGTTACGAGGATTTCTTCGCCATGCTCTTCATCCCGCTCAACCTGTCAGCGGTGACGTTCTTCGGCCGGCGCTGGGGACTGGCGGGCATCGCCCTCCTCTCGCTCGCCCTGAACGCCACGCTGCTCTTCTCGGACGTGGGGCCGCTCTTCGGGCTGGTGATGGGAGTGCTCTACAGCGGCATTTGCTTCCTCTTCGGCGGGTACGCCCTGCAGGTGCTGAAAGCGGAGGCGGCGCACGAGCAGAACCGGCACACCTTCGACGTGTTGCAGGCCGCCCACCGTCAACTGCAAGGCTACGCCGACCAGATGTCCAGCCTGGCGGTCGAGCAGGAACGCAATCGCCTGGCGCGCGACCTGCACGATTCGGTCACGCAGACAGTCTTCAGCATGAACCTGGCCGCGCAGTCTGCTCGTTTGTTGGTGGATAAAGACCCCCATCGCGCGCGGGGACAGTTGATCCGCCTCGAGGAACTGGCCGCGCATGCCCAGGGCGAGATCCAATCCCTCGTCTCGCAGTTGAAGCCGCCCTCGCTGGCCGAGGAGGGATTGCCCGCTGCCCTGCGCCGCCTGGCCGACGAGCGCCAAGCACGCGATGGCCTGCAGGTCGCGCTGGAGGTGGCGGGCGAGGGGACGCTCACCGAGGCGGCCGCGGCAGGCCTGTACGCCATCGCCTGCGAGGCGCTGACCAACGTCGCCAAACACAGCCGGGGGCGGGAGGCCGCCATCCGCCTGAACCTGGAGGCTGGCCGCGCCTGCCTGGAGATCGAGGATCGCGGCGCTGGCTTCGATCCGGGGGCAAACTCGCAGCAGCGCGGCCACCTCGGGCTGGCGGGCATGGCCGAGCGGGCCGGCGAGATCGGCTGGCGGTTCACGGTCGAGTCGCGGCCCGGCGCGGGGACGCGCGTCCGCGTGACGGAGAATCGGGAGGAAGGCTGAAATGAGCCAGGCGCGCGCTTACCGGGGCGGCTACCTGATCGGCTTCATCGTTATCGGCGTGGTCGCGCTGCGGGCGGTCCTCGAACAGCAAATCCAGTCCGTCCTGCTCATCGGCCTCTACGGGCTGCTCTACAGCACGGAACCGTGGCTGGCGGGCCGCCGGCGCGGATACCGGCCGGTTTACTTTCCCATGCAGATCGCGCTGATCGTCGCCCTCTCCGCCCTGCCCCCCTTCTCGGACATCAACGCCCTGCTCTACGTCCCGCTCTGCATCCAGGCGCTGCACGCCTTCGAGCGCGGCGCGGCGCGAGCCTGGATCGCTGCCCTCGTCCTCCTGCTCGGCGCGACCCTGCTGCTCGGCATGGGCTGGTGGGAGGGGCTGGCGCTGATCTTCTCCTACCTGGCGGTCGGCGCGTTCCTGATCTCGTATGATTCCCTTTACTCGCGGACGCAGGCCGACCAGGCCGAAAGCCAGCGCCTGCTGGCGGACCTGCAATCTGCTCACGCAAAGTTGCAGGACTACGCCGCCCGGGCCGAGGAACTGGCCGCGGCGCGTGAACGCAACCGGCTGGCGCGTGAACTGCACGACTCGGTCAGCCAGGCGGTTTTCTCCATCACGCTTACATCGCAATCCGCCCGCCTACTCCTCGAGCGCGACCCGTCCCGCGTCCCCGAGCAGGTAGAACGCATGCAGGCCATGACCGGGGAGGCGCTGGCGCGGCTGCGGTCGTTGATCGCGAGGTTGAGGCCTGACAGCTTTCCACGGAATCCCGATTGAGCAGGCACTTTACATCTTGATGAAACCTGTCAGGTCTGCGAGGTGGTGACAGGTGAATCAAGGGTGGAAATGGGGAACATTTATGTTTTGTAAGATATTACTGGATTGACTTACTTTATATTCTTCGGTATACTCCTGGCAAGATTTCGAAAGGAGCATCCAATGGAAACCGTTGCCACATCGAAAGGACAGGTGGTCATCCCTTCCAAGATTCGGCGCAAATTGGGAATCAAGGAAGGCACTTATATTCAGATTGACGTAGACGAACTAAACAAGAGAATCATTCTCACCCCTGTTACGCGAGAGTATGTTCACAGCTTGCGCGGAAAATACAAAGGCAAAGGCTTGATGAAGGCGTTGATGGCAGAAAAGAAGCGCGAACAGGAGTACTAAATGACGTACAAAGCCAAAGCCCTTGTACTCGACACATGGGCGGTGATTGCCTATCTCGAGGATGAACCATCAGCTCAAAAGATTGCCGATCTGATTGCCAGCGCCAACGAGGAGGGAGTTCCCGTTTCCATGACAGTCGTGAACGTTGGCGAAGTTTGGTATATCATTGCACGCGAAGTCTCCGAAGATGATGCGAATGACAGCGTCAAAGAACTTCGAGATTTGCGAATTCGATTCGAAAACGCGGATTGGGAGCTTACCCAAGAAGCGGCGCGGTTCAAATCACAAAATAATATGTCCTACGCCGATTGCTACGCGGCGGCGCTCGCCAGGGTCAAGGGGGCGGATTTGGTAACGGGGGACCAGGAATTCAAGCCGCTGGAGGGGCAAATTCTTATTCGATGGGTATAAATGAAAAATCCAATCATCAATTCCCCGTATTTTGAACCCACTTGTCACTTCGAAGGTATCTTCTCAATAACTTGGGGGAAGATGGGGGGTGTGCGGGCGGCGAAGCCGCCCGCACACCCCCCGCCCCCCTTATTATTGAGATGATACCTTCGAAGCAGATGAGCGAGGAATTTCGGATGAAATTATGGACTTTGTGAAGGGCGCATATGGAAGTGAACTCCAGCGACAGAATGAGCTCATCAACAAAATTCGGGTGAAGGTAAGAGAGTGGCGGGAGGGCAGCTATTCAGGAATTACCAGAACATCGCGCGATCTGCTATATTACTGGCATGACGAAAACCACGAGAACAATCTATTCTTCTGCCAGATCGAAGCGTTGGAAACGTTGATTTTCATCACCGAAGTGGCGGAAAAAGCAGGCGAAATGTGGCTTCCAAATGAACTGCGAAAAGCCAACAACGAGGCCACCCCCGGGCTGTTCCGCCGCCTTTTTCATCACCATTCTGGCTAAGACCTGCCGAAGGCGGCGCACTGAGCCTATCGAAGGTGTCTCATCCGCGCCGTGGTTGACCAGGGTCATCGCGTGGAGGTGGGTCACGATTGCCCTCACCCCCGTCCCCTTCACGCAACACCCCTGCGGGACTTCCCAACGAACGGGAGGGGGGAGTCCGTTGCGGGAGGAGGGTTGTTTTACCCCGTTTCGCAGGGTTCATTCGGCTATAATATCGCTATAGGAGTGTCCCTTATGAACCTGCCCAATAATCAAATTCTCAAAGGCGATTGCGTCGAAACCCTGAATTCCCTGTCTGAGAAGTCCATTGACCTGATCTTTGCCGACCCGCCTTATAACCTGCAACTGCAAAACGAACTTCATCGTCCCAACATGACGAAAGTGGACGCGGTGGATGATCAATGGGATCAATTCGATTCGTTCGCCGCCTACGATGAGTTTACCCGCCAGTGGTTGACCGCCTGCAAGCGCGTGTTGAAGTCCACTGGCTCGATTTGGGTGATCGGCTCGTATCACAACATCTTTCGCGTTGGAACAATTATGCAGGATTTGGGCTTTTGGATGTTGAACGACGTAATTTGGGTCAAGACCAATCCCATGCCGAATTTTCGCGGTGTGCGATTTACCAATGCCCACGAAACTTTGATTTGGGCAAGTTCGGGAAAGGGTGCAAAATATACGTTCAACCATCAAGCCATGAAGGGTTTGAACGAGGAAAAACAAATGCGCTCCGATTGGTGGTTGTTGTCATTGGCGACGGGGTCAGAGCGTGTCAAGGGTGAAAATGGCGATAAGGCTCACTCCACGCAAAAGCCTGAGGCATTGCTGTATCGCGTGATCCTTGCTTCCAGCAACGCGGGCGATGTGGTACTTGATCCATTCTTTGGAAGCGGCACAACGGGCGTAGTTGCCAAAAGACTCCATCGAAATTGGATAGGGATTGAGCGCGAAGAAAAATACATTAGAGTTGCGCAGAAACGAATTGACGCCGTTCAGCCAGAGATGTTCGACCCGCAAACATTTGACGTGAAAAGCAAAAGCAAGTCCGCCCCCAAAGTGGAATTTTCCGCGCTGGTTGAAAACGGCTTTCTGCAAGCGGGTCAGAAGTTGTTTTTCTCGAAGGACAAAACGCGCTTTGCAACCATCAAGCCCGATGCGCGGCTTCGCACTGCGGATGGATTCGAGGGAAGCATTCACAAGGCGGGCAGTCATTACATGAACGGTGCGCCCTGTAACGGTTGGGAACATTGGTACTTGCAAGAGAATAGTCATTTGGTTGTGTTGGATGAGATCCGTCAACGATACCGAATAGAAACGGGGCCTTTCGATGAGCAATCAGGTTAAACATATCATCCGCAAAACCGTCTTGCAAATAGACAGTACATCGCCTGAAAACATTCGCAGGATGATCGAGAAACACGAAGAGAAAGTCCATTTCGTGCCAATTCGGTATCGGATCATCGGCGGGATTCTGCAAGGACTCGACATCAAGTTCGGCAATTTCATCGAGTAATTGCTTCGGAACATTTCGTCAGTCTCAACTTTCGCTTGCCTGAACTTGTGAAATTCCGCAGCAACGGTGTAGAATATTGACATGGACAGGAAAGTTCCGGCGCACATCCGCAGGTTGATGAAAGAGTTGAAGGAGGGGCTTGTCTGCATTTACGGGGACAGGCTGAAAGGCGTGTACCTGTATGGTTCCTAGATGGTGTGCCAGCATGAACGATTACACGCGCCGACTTCTCGCTAAAGCGATTGACGCGATCGAAAGCGCTGAGATCCTGCTCGACCATGGAAAAACCGATATGGCGGCGGGGCGCGCGTACTATGCTCTGTTTTATGTCGCCGAAGCCTTGTTGTATGAAAAGGGACTCCAATTCAGCAAGCACACGGGGGTGATGAGATAAGGTCAGTTAGAAACCCCGAAGTCGCGAGGCTTCGGGGTTTTTATTTGGGAGATCGTTTCGCATCTTGGGGAAGGCTGACCTTTTGGTGGATGCAGGATGGAAATGGACAACGCACTTTGAGCATATACGCTTTTCGATCCCCTCAGGTACTACGACTTGCGACGTATCCCTACACCTCCGGTCGTAGTTCATAAATCCGTCTCTCGGCGCAGGGGGGATTCCGCCTCGCGGCAGATGCGCTTTTCCTCGTCTGAGCGTATAGTGGGGATGTACATTTCGACCGAAGGAACTGCTCATGAATACAACAGATGAAAGAAAGACTACCAGAGTATTGATCGTGGACGATGTGGCCGAGGTGCGCCGCGACCTGCGCACCCTCCTGTCCCTCTCTGGGGACCTGGAGATCATCGGCGAGGCCGCGGACGGGCGGGAAGCCGTGCGCCTGGCCGCATCCATCCAGCCGGACGTGATCCTGATGGACCTGGAAATGCCCGTCCTGGACGGGAATGAGGCGACGCGGCAGGTCAAGGCCCTCGTCCCCGCCTGCCGGGTGGTCATGCTGACGGTCCACGATTACCCGGAGGCGCGCGCCGCCGCCCGGGAGTCCAGCGCGGACGCCTTCCTCGTCAAGGGCGCATCCGTGGAAGAGATCATTCGATCTCTGGTTTCACCCGGAAAGGGTGTTTAACCGCAGAGATCGTGGAGAACGCGGAGATAACAAAGAGAAAACTCTGCGCTCTCCGCGTGCTCAGCGGTTGGTTTTTCAACGAACTCAAAACGAAAGGAGCAAGCATGGAAACCACAACCAATCAACGAAGGTTCGACCTCGACTGGCTGCGCGTGCTGGCTATCCTGGGGATCTTTGGCCTGCATCATTGCACGCGCTTCTTCGATACCGATGGCTGGTTCATCAAAAACGCCACCACCTATCTGTCCGTGCAGGTCTGGCTGGAGTTCTGCACCAGTTGGGGCATGCCGCTGATTCTGATCATCTCAGGCGCCAGCGCTTTCATGGCGCTGGACAAGGCACCGCCCAGGCAAATATCTCGGCGGACTGGTGCTGCGCCTGTTCATCCCGCTGATCGTCGGCATGTTCACCCACGTTGCCCTGCATGTCTATCTGGAAAACCTGCATACAGGGAGATTCAGCGGCTCATTCTTTGCTTTCTACCCGCACTACTTCGAGGGCATGTACGGCTTCGGCGGTAACTTTGCCTGGATGGGATCACATCTGTGGTACCTGGAGCTGCTTTTCATCCTGTCCCTGCTCTGCCTGCCGTTCTTTCTCTGGTTCAAGAGAACCTCTTCCGGGGGGCGTGTTTTGCAGGCCATGGGCGATCTGCTGGCGAATCCCGCCGCGGTCCTTCTGCTTGCTCTGCCGGCTATCCTGCTCATCCTGAACCTGGATGAGGCCGGCGCAGGCAACACTTCCCTCGGCGGCTGGAGCGTGGTCATCTACCCGCTTTTCTACATCGCCGGATTCGTGATCATTTCCAACGAACGCCTGCAGAGCCATATCGTCCGAATGCGTTGGATGCATCTGATAGTGGGTTTGGTCTTTACCGGCGCCTATCTGTTCGTCGAATTCCAGACCATCCTGCCTGTCCTATACCCGGTGGCAGATCCGCTGGGGAAGGTGCTGGACTGTTTCGTGGTGTGGGCATGGTTGCTGACGGTTCTCGGCTTCGGCATGAAGCACCTCGACTTCACCAACCCGTTCCTAAAATACGCCAACGAAGCCGCGCTGCCTTTCTACATTCTGCACCAGACGGTGGTTATCATCCTGGGCTTTTTCGTGGTGCAGTGGGACATCCCCGACCTGCTGAAGTACGCCGTCATCCTGACCGGTTCTTTCTTCGTGATCATGGGCATTTACGAGTTCGGAGTACGGCGCTTCAACCCGATGCGCTTCCTGTTCGGGATGAAGTTGCTATCCCGGCGCGTTGACTCCAAAGTAAAGGAAACGCAGCTCGAAGAGGCTGCTCGAACAACATAAATTCACATCCGTGTCATTGCGAGGGCCAGCGGTCGAGTAGCGCTCTTTGCGTATCGAGACCCCGCCCGAAGCAATCTCCGGACTTGTTGAGCGCTGCTCGAAAACAGGAGATTGCTTCGCTCGCTGGGAAACGCTCGCTCGCAATGACACCCAACAAACAAGCTTACTATCATGAAGTCAAGTCCTTTACCAAAAAACAGTCGAAGATACCTCGCATGAAAAATGGAGTCGCAGAATAAGCTATGAACTGCAAAGTCTGGCGCTGGCCGAGAGCAAGATAACCGAAGAGGGCAGGCGTCATCTGAAAGGAGAATCACATGAAAAGCACCGCACTTTCCCAGGGGGCCGTCCTGGCAAAAGGGACGGAGTATCGCCGGCAGTTCCTGGCGCAGTTCAGCGACTATCTCGCGACGCAGCATCCCATCGTGCGCGGCCTGCACCTGGTCCTGAAGGGAGTGGCCTTGATCTGCCTGGCCTTCCCCTTTGTCTTCGTCGCCGTCGCCTTGTACCAGACCTACATCTGGGCAACGGCGGGCAGCGCGGCCTCCCTCGGCCTGGCCTGGGCGAACTTCGGCTTCAGTTGTTCGTTCCTGGTCTTCTTCTGGGGCCTGGACGCGATGCTGCTGCGCGCCTTCCCCACCGACGCGTTCCTGGTCTATGCCTACGGCAAGGTCGCCAAGCCGGTGCGCTTCATGACCGGGCTGGGCGCCTTCTTCGCCGGCTTCGGCATCCTGTGCGCCGGCGCGCCGGGCGCGGCCACCATCCCCGCCGCCATCTGGCAGTTCATCCTGGGTTTGCTCTAGCCTGTTCTGTGTCATTGTGAGCACGTTCCCCTTCACTACGTTCAGGGTCAGTGTAAACTCCGCGAAGCAATCACCACGCACGAGGAGATTGCTTCGCTCGATGGTCTCGATACGCTCGCAAGGGACACTCGCTACTCGGCCACCTTCGCTCGCAATGACAAACAAGAGGAGAATTTACTATGACCACCACAGTTCAAAAATCCGTAACTGATAAGGAAGCCCGCGCTCTCCTTAAAGCGCAACTCGCTGAGCACCTTGCGGGACATCCCGAAACCCATTCCGCACACAAGTGGATGAAACGCGCGGAGGCCGCGTGGCTGGGAATCGTCATCGCTGTGTTTGCCTTCGCTCTGTACGGTTCCTTTGCCTGGGCAAAAACCAACCCGTCCATGATCTCCGTTGCCTGGTTTGCCTTCGCAACCTGTCTCAGCCTTCTGGCGATGCTGAACGGTCTGCACGCCATCCTCATTCACGCCTATCCACCCGTCGTCATGCCCGGCAAACCGCAAAAGTTCGTGAGCGGCTCGACCGCGGTATGGATCGGGGCCGCCTCCATCGTCGGCGGTTTGATCATGGCTGGCTTTTGGGTCGCGTTTGCCTGCTACACCGCGACCTCCAACATGGCAATGCTCATCCAGCTCATCAACGCGCTGGGTATCGTTGTAAGCATTGGGATTCTTGTTGCCATCGTCTATGCCATCTATCAGAAAGTCATCCAATCCCGATAACCAAACGACAGAGGCGTGCCATGCTCCGCATCGAAATCCATATCAAAGGACAGATCAATGAAAAATGGTCGGGGTGGTTCGACGGCCTGACCGTCAGCCATCCCGACTCCGACCGCGAGGCGACGCTTCTTTCTGGACTTGTGGCTGATCAGGCCGCCCTATACGGGATCATCTCCCGCCTGCGCGACCTCGGCCTCCAACTCACTTCGGTGAGCAGTGAAGAGATGGAGGAATTTTCAAGCCCGTCATTGCGAGCCGCGGAGCAGTGAAGCAATCCCCGACTTGACGGGGAGATTGCTTCATCGGGAAATGCGCCCTCCCTCCTCGCAATGACGACAGAAAAGGAGTTCACAATTAACAACAAAACGAAAGGCATCCTTTGGTATCTGGTGATCGCGTTCGCGATCACATGGAGCAGTGTTCTCGGCATCTATCTGTTGGGAGGAGTTTCATCCTCTGCCTTGGACGTTACGTCCGCTAGTCCCCTCGTTGGGCTTCTGGGCATGCTGGGGACGTTCGGACCCGCCATCGCCGCCTTTGTAGTGCGTAAATGGATCACCCGCGAAGGATTCAAGGACGCAGGTCTGCGTTTACACTTCCGGGCGGGATGGACGATCTATCTATGGGCAGTTATCGCTCCCCTGGCGGGAGGTATCTTGACCGTGGTGGCAGCTTGGGCGACAGGCGCGGAAGTTTCTGGCCTGAGCGCCATATCCGCGACCGACATCGTTCCGTGGATTATAGGCGCTCTCATTTGGACGCCCATCCTCTTTGGGGAGGAATTCGGCTGGAGAGGTTATCTGCAACCGAGACTTGCGCCAGGCCGGCCGTTGCAGGCTGCCCTCCGGATGGGTCTGATCTGGGGAATCTGGCACTACGCCCAGGTACTGGCGGGGATTGTCATGTCGGCAAATCCGCTGGCGTTGCTGATCTATCCATTTTCTTGTATCACAGGTTCGATCCTGCTTGGCTGGTTGCGGACAAAGAGCCAGAGCGTGTGGCCTGCCTGCCTGGCTCATGCCGTTGGGAATGTCATCGTGACTGGCGCGATTGGCGGCCTCCTGCCGCAAGTCCCTGATATCTCAACCTTTGCATACAGAGTTATTGGCTATGCTTTGGTGGCGCTGGCCTTGTTCCTGAGTCATCGCGTCCCGTGGCGCGAAGCGGAGGCTACGCAAGTCGCGGCGCACGCATAAACTCACTCAAACTCGCAGACACGGAGTTGACCGTCGCTCTCGAAGCGGCGGTCAACTTTACCGCAATCGCCAGACCTCACCAAACTTCCGAAGTCTCCAAGACTTCGATTGTACGATGTGGGGGAGTATCGCCTGCATTTATACTGTATCGGCGAGGGAAGTCCTACCGTGATTCTCGAGGCGGGCGCGGGCAAGTGCGGCACTTCTCTGAAAATTTCGAACCGTGGGCCCGTGAAATCCGTGTCCGACTAATCAGCGTCTCGTCTGTTTGAAGCGAAACTTCGTAGGGTATTTGCACGATAGCCGTGTTCATCCGTTTGTTCCGTGACGAATATTCGCTGACGAACTGTTGCGCGCTTTGACGATCTCGGCCATCACGGAGAGGGCGACCTCTTCTGGCGTATTTCCCCCTAGATCCAATCCGATGGGCGCGTGGAGGCGATTCAGTTGGGCTTCGCTGATCCCCCCTTCGAGCAGGCGTTGACATCGCGCGGCATGGGTCTTCCGGCTGCCCAATGCGCCGATGTAGAAGGCCGGGCTGTTCAGGGCGATGATGAGCGCAGGATCGTCTATCTTGGGGTCGTGGGTGAGCATGGCGATGGCGGTCGAGGCGTTGATCTCGATCTCGGAAAAGGCTTTATCCGGCCAGGCCTGGATGAGCTGGTCAACATCGGGGAAGCGGGCCTGGCTGCCGAACATCCGGCGGGGGTCCACGATCACGGCGCGATAGCCTATTGTTTTAGCGAGCGCTGTCAGGGGGATGGCGATATGCACCCCACCGACGACGATCAATGTTGGAGATGGCGTTACTACATTAATGAACATGTCTACCGGCTCGGGGAGTTCCACCAATTCGACCCGCCGAGGTTTCCTGTCGGAGAGAGCGCTTCGGGCGCAGGAGAAGGCAAGAGGATCGAGATCACGCCCAAATGTCCCAACCGCATCTCCATGCTCGAGGATGAGCATCTCCTGACCCAGCAGCGACTCTGGGCCTCGGACGATCACAACCGAGGTGATCGTTCTTTCCCCTCTGATTTCTTTTTCAAGGATATCGAATTTATCCAAATCGAGGGGGTGTAAAAAGACCTCGATGGCTCCCCCGCAAGCCAGTCCCACAGTCCAGGCAGTTTCATCGGCGACGCCGAAATGCATAAGCTGCGGCCGGCCGCTTTTCAGCACTTCCGCTCCAACCTCGATCACCGCGCCCTCGACGCAGCCGCCGCTGACCGAGCCAGCCATTCGCCCGTCGGCGGTGATGGCCATGTTCGCCCCGACTGGCCGCGGCGCAGACCCCCAGGTTTGGATCACCGTAGCCAGGGCAATGGATTTGCCTTGAACAGACCAACCGGCGATTTCATCTAGTATGTCACGCATAGATATGGTTTACCGCAGAGTTCGCGGAGAACGCTGAGAAAAAGTCGGTTTCAAAGATTTCTTTCCCATCCTATCTGGGATGACGCCCAAGACGCGCTTCTTATTTGCGGGAATATCATAGATGCGCACACCCGTGGCATCGTAGATGGCGTTGAGGATGGCCGGGGCGGTTGCCAGGGAGGGCGCTTCGGCGAAGCCCTTGGCGCCCAGGGGCCCATCGGGGTGCGGGATTTCCACCAGCACAGGGATGATCTCCGGGGCAGCGTCTGCGCCGGGGAGGCCGCATTTTCGCAGGGTGTCGGTCAGGTTGAACCCTTCTTCGACGATATATTCCTCCGAAAGCGCGTATCCCAGCCCCATCATCACCCCACCGTGAATCTGCCCTTCAACGGCGGTCTTGTTGAGCACTTTGCCCAGGTCGTTGGCTGAAATGATTTTCAGCACTTCGACCGCGCCGCTCTTCGTATCCACTTCGACGATAGCTGCCTGGGTGCTGTAGGCGTAGCACCAGTGCGTCGGACGGGATTCGAAGTCGGGCTGACCGTAATGGCTTGCGCCTTCCAGCAGGGCGGCGGTTGCGCTGGGCTGGTAGACTTTCTCGACGACGAATTTCTCACCCAGTTTGGCCAGTTCGACAGATCTGCCGCTTTCGGGATCAAGCACCTTGCTGCCCTGCAAAATTAACTTGCCTGGCGATTGTTCGACGATTTCCGCCGCCCGGCTGAGGACTTCTTCTTTGAGAGCGCGGCAGGCCATCACGGTGGCGTTGCCGGTCATGAAGGTCTGGCGGGAGGCTGTGGTTGGGCCGGTGGGAGGTGTTTGGGATGTATCTGGTCCGATGATCGTCATCTCGGTGATCGGAGTCCCAAGCTCGGTGGTCACGATCTGGGCAATTCCAGTCCTTGCGCCCTGGCCATATTCATGCTGGCTGTGGCGCACCGTCACCTTGCCATTGGAGGCCAGTTCGATAATCGCTCCTGCGCGTTCCGTCACGGCATGTCCATAGCCGATATTCTTCACGCCGCAAGCCACGCCATAGCCGATCTTCTTATGGCCGTCGGATTTGGGCAATTTCATGGCGGCAAATGTATCGCGCGCCGCCGCGATGGTCTCTTTGATCGAGACGACCCCCTCGGTCATGAGATGGTCGGCGGCGGTGGGCAACCCAACATCCAGGCCATTGATCAGACGAATCTCGAAGGGGTCAATGCCCAACTTGCGAGAAATCTCATCCAGTTGCTGCTCCAGGGCTACAGCCACCTGGTTTGCGCCGAAGCCGCGCATCGCGCCGCAAGGCACATTGTTGGTATGCCAGGCCCAACCCTCCAGATGCAGATTTGGTACGAAATAGGGGCCGGCTGCAAAGACGAGCATGTTCTCCAGGACATCGAAGGACAGGGACATATACGCCCCGGCATCGGCGACGATCTGAGCAGCCAGGGCCAGGATGCGGCCGTCCTTGTCCGCGCCGGTCTTGTAGTGCATCCAGGTGGGGTGGCGTTTCGAGTGGACGCGCAGTGACTCGGCGCGTGCCAGGACGATCTTAACCGGCTTACCGGTCAGTATTGCGCCCAGGGCCAGGTGCTGTTCGATGATGGGGTCTTCTTTGCCTCCAAAGGCGCCACCCATGGGCAACTGCACAACGCGGATTTTTTCTTCCGGCATGTTCAAAATCTCAGAAAGCTGCGTGCGTATATCGAAGACGCTTTGCGTGCCCATCTTAAGCACTACGCCGCCATCAGGGGTGGGATAGGCGATCCCGGATTCAGGCTCCAGGAAGCCGTGTTCGATGAACGGTGTGGTGAAGTCGCCTTCAACGACCACAGCGCATTTCTCGAAGGCGGCCTCGACATCGCCGCGTATGATCGTGGCATGATGAGCCTGATTTCCTTTTGCGTGGATCTTCGGCGCGCCAGGTCTGGCGGCGTCTTGCGGGGTGAAGACGCCCGGCAGCGCGTTGTATTCGACCTTGATTTTACTCAAGGCCTTTGCGGCGATCTCGGCAGTTTCGGCAAAGACCGTGGCTACGGGGTCGCCAATATAACGGGTTTTATCCGCCGCCCAGGCAGGCTGATCGCGTTCGAGGATGCCGCATTGATTCTTCCCGGGGACATCCTTCGCGGTGATGACCAATTCGACGCCGGGCATCGCCTCGGCTCCAGATGTGTTGATATTCAAGATTTCCGCGTGGGGGTACTGAGCCCAGAGAATCTTGCCGTACAACATCCTCTCCATGCGAATATCATCCCCGAACAAAGTCCGTCCGGTGACCAGGTTGATCGCATCCTGGGTGAGCAACGTGGTGCGGACTCGATGCTCCTCGGGGGCGATCGGCGGTGGAAATTCCCCTGCGCGAATCATCTCGCCAGCGGCCTGGACTGCATCGAAGATCTTGATATATCCGGTGCAACGGCACAGGTTGTTGTTCTTGCTGAACGCGGTCTTGATCTCTTCGACAGTAGGGGAAGGATTAACATCCAATAGAGCCTTGGAGGTCATAATCATGCCGGGGGTGCAGTATCCGCACTGAACCGCCCCCTGCTCGACGAAGGTGTACTGCAGGGGATGCAATCGTCCATCCTGAGCCAGATTTTCGATAGTCTCGACCTGCGCGCCGTCCGCCTTCGACATTTTCACCAGGCAGGCGCGGCGCACTCTGCCATCCATGATAACCGAGCACGCGCCGCAATGACCGCTGTCGCAGCCGTTCTTTGTGCCGGTCAGGCCCAGATAATCGCGCAAGAACTTCATCAGGTTCATATCTGGGGGCACCTGCACCTGGAGGAGTTCGTTATTTACGGAAAGTTGAACATCGATAAGTTCGGACATAGAATTTACCCTGAAAGACCACGGACGGCGGACAACAGACCGCGGTCGGTGGTCTGCCGTCTGCTGTCACACCTCTAAAGCCACTCTTGCGTTTCGACGACAGCCTTCATTTTCTCCCGATTGACCAGCTTGCCATGGCTGATGACATAGGCTGGGGCTTCGTGGTTCCGCAGCGCTTCGAGGACGTTGGGTTCATCGAGCACGACGATATTGGCCGGCGCGCCGACCTCGAGCGCGTGATCTTCCAGGCCGATGCATTGCGCCGCTTTGGTGGTGACCATATCATAGAGGATTTCCATATCCTGACGGGCGGTCATCCACAGCAGGTGAGAGGCGAGGAAGGCCACTTCGAGCATGTTGTTGCGCCCAAATGGATAATAGGCGTCGGAGATGTCGTCCATGCCCAGGCAGACCAGCACGCCCTCTTCGAGTAGCTCGCGCACACGGGCATGCAACGGCCCGGTGTGGGGATCGCTGACCACGCCCATCTGAGCCTGCTTGAGTAAAGCAGCCAATTTCTGCAAATAGGGCTTGGGATACATCGCCATGGCGCGGGCGTGATGCGCCAGGGAGCGGTCATGCCAGCCGCGCCGGATGGTTTCGAGTGCCATCAACTCCAGCGAGCGCAAGCCGGGGTCCCCGGCGTCATCCACCAGCATCGAGACCGGCTTGTCGAACTCCTCGGCGATGTCGTAACAGATTTCGACGTGCCTGGCGATATCGGCGTCGGTGAACTCGATCCAGGGGATGCCGCCGACCACGTCGGCGCCCAATTGCATGGCCTGGCGGACGAGATCGGCCGCGCCGGGTTCGCGCACGATGCCGTCTTGAGCAAAGGCCACCACCTGGATATCCACGATGCCCTTGAACTCTTCCCTGGCCCGGATCAGGGCTTTGACGCCGATCAGTTTAGCCTTGCTATCCACGTCTGCAAAGGCGCGCATGTGCGTGCCGCCGTAAATCGCCGAGAGGGCGACGGCCTTGCGCACGTTCTTGATGATCCAGGATTCATCATAGGACTCTTTGACCCGCGCGGCCAGTTCGATAGCAGTCATAGCCTTGCCCATATCCGCGCGCTGATAATCCTCCATCGCCAGCTCATCCATCATCGGCAGGGTGTAGACTTTGCACAGGTGCAGATGGGTGTTGACGAAGGATTCTGTGACCAGGTTGCCCCCGGCGTCGAGCACGGTTTGGACCTTGCCGGATAGGTTTTTTCCAAGAGCAGCAATTGTCCCACCGGCAATACCGATGTCATAACGCGCCTCGGGCTGGCCGCGCAATTGGCAGTTTTTAACTAGAATATCGAATTGGGTGGTCATATTTACCTTTAGTCCTGGTTTCTTGATACCTGATACTTGATGCTTGATACCGGATACCCAATATCCAATACCTGATCACTACTCCCGATGATACGGCTTCAACAACGCCGCCGGGTAAGAAGCTTTCCGCCCGGCGATCACCAGGGCGATGATGGTGACGATATAGGGCAGCGCCAGGAAGGTCTCATAGGGGATGGGCAACTGCAAGCCCATGGCCTGTAAGCGCAACTGCAGGGCGTAGGCGCCGCCGAAGATCAGCGAGCCGAGCATGACTTTGGAGGGGTTCCAGTTGCCGAAGATCACCAGCGCGATAGCCACCCAGCCGCGCCCGGCGATAATCCCGTGGGTGAAGGCGCCCAATTGAGCCAGGGATAAGAATGCCCCTCCCATCGCCATCAATCCACCGCCCACTGCCAAGACGATGTAGCGGATGCGGAAGACATTGATACCGGCGGCGTCGGCAGCTTCGGGATTCTCGCCCACGGCGCGCACTTTCAGGCCGAAACTGGTGCGGTACATCACCCACCAGGAGATCGGCACGATCACCAGGAATACGATATAGGTCAGCAAATATTGATTAAGAATGGTGCTCAAAATCGGGATATTCGCCAGAGGGGTCAATTGCTCGAAAGGCGGTATGGATGGCGGGGTTGCACGCCCACCGTAATTCAGCCGGAAGGCGAACAGGGCTAATCCGCTGGCCAGCAGAGTGATCCCCAGCCCGGAGACATGCTGGTTGACGCCCAAAGTCACGGTGAAAAAGGCCATGAGAACGCCCAGCAGGCAACCGATGACGACGGCGATCAACAAACCTGTCCACAATGAATTTGTCAGATCAGCGACGAAAAAGCTGACGAAAGCGCCAAAGAACATGATGCCCTCGATGCCCAGGTTGAGCACGCCGGCGCGCTCGGAAAACGTCTCGCCGATGGCTGCCAGCAAGATCGGTGTGGCGACCCGCAGGGTGGCCGCCGTCAGGGTAGCGATGAACAGTGCAACGACCATCATGCCCTCCGGATGCGATAACGCTGCAAGATGAACATCCCCAAAATGACCAGCAGCATGGTCGCCTGGGTGACCTCGCCGAGGTAGACCGGCACACCCAAAGCCCGGCTGACGGTCTGAGCGCCGGTCTCGACCAGGCCGAAGAACAACGCCGATGCCGCCGCGCCCAGGGCGGTCAAGCCGCCCATGGTGGCGATGATGATGCCAGTATAACCGTAGCCAGGGGAAAGTTCGCCGATCAGATGGTATTGAATTCCAGCGACTTCGACATAGCCGGCGATTCCGGCGATGCCGCCGCTGATCAGCGCGGCGAGCAACATACTCCGTTCGACGTGGATGCCGGCGAAACGGGCGCCTTCTCGCCCGAGGCCGACTGCCCTGAGCTTCAACCCAAAGCTGGTCCTGGTCAGGATGAACCAGACCATCGCCACGGCGATCAAGGCCAGCACGAAGCCGAAGTGCAGGCGCGAGCGCGCCGCCAACTGCGGCAGGCGCGTGCTCTCGGCGATCTCCGGGGATTGCGGCCAGCCCGACTGCGGATCGCGCCAGGGCCCGTTCAGGATGGCGCTGATGATGAACAGGATGATTGAGTTGGTCAGCAGGGTGGTCACGACTTCGTCAACGTTCATGTAGACGCGCAATAAGGCCGGGATCAGCGCCCACAGCATCCCAGCGACGAAGCCACCGAGCACCATCAACAGGATCGCTACGGGGGTAGAAACCCCTCCTAGCACAGTACCCAGCCAGGCTGCAGCCAGCGCGCCCGCATACAACTGCCCCTCCGCGCCGATGTTGTAATATCCCGCCACGAAGGCCACTGTCACAGCCATCCCAGTTAAAATCAGGGGTGTAGACTTCACCAATACTTCCAGGAAGCTAACCCTCCCAGAGAGCGGGTCTATCAAGAAATAATAATAGGCCTCGAAAGGATTGGCCTTGCCCCAGATGATCAACCCCGATGTCAAGAGAAAAGTCAGCGCTAACGTGATCGGCGGTATCAGCCCGCGAAACCACAGCGGCGCGCCTGTTTTTTCGAGTCTAAATTTGAGCAACGGCATTATCCTTTTCCTTCAACACACCAGACATCATCAAACCCAGGCGCTCGATGTCGGCCTCCTGCACCGGCAACATGCCGACGATCTCTCCCTCGTACATCACCGCGATGCGATCCGATAACGCCATGATTTCATCCAGGTCTTCCGAAATCAGCAAAACGGCTGCGCCCTGCTCGCGCTGTTCCAACAATTGATTGTGAACATATTCTGTCGCGCCCACATCCAGGCCGCGGGTGGGCTGGGGCGCGATGAGCACATCCGGGTGGTTAGCCAGCACGCGAGCCAGCAACAGCTTTTGCAGATTGCCCCCTGAGAGCGTGCGTGTCTTATCGGTCGGGCGAGCTTTGATCTGGAACTGCTCGATCAAACCATCGGCGTAGTTCCTGATCGCTTTTTTATCCAGGACGCCGCGCGAGGTATAGCGCGCCAGATATTCCATCACCAAATTGTCGGCGACGGTCAGCTCTGCGACAACGCCGGCATGACGGTCTTCGGGAATGCGCCCAACGCCAGCCGCGGTCATTTCCGAAGGGGATGCGCCGCTCATCTCCTGGCCGCGCACCTGGATGCTCCCGCTGGTTGGCGACCTGATCCCACAGAGCGTCTCGGCCAGCTCTTTTTGACCATTTCCTCCTACCCCGGCAACCCCAAGAATCTCTCCGGCATTGACGACCAGGGAGACCTCCGCTAGAGCCTTGAGGCCGCGGTCATCCACAGCGCATAGATTCTGGACCTCGAGGATGGGTTGGTCGGTGGCCACCTCGCCCTGCCGGGTGACGCCGAAGGTCTCACGGCCTACCATCATCCTGGCTAATTCAGTTGGATTGGTCGAAGATGTATCAATCGTAGAAATCACCCGCCCATCGCGCAGCACCGTCACCCGGTCGCTGATGGCCATAACCTCGTTCAATTTATGGGAGATAAAAACAATCGAGATGCCCTGTTCGCGTAGATTCCTGAGGATGCCAAACAAGGCCTCCACTTCCTGGGGGATCAATACGGCGGTCGGCTCATCGAGGATGAGAACGCGGGCCTGACGAAAGAGCGCTTTGAGAATCTCGACGCGCTGCTTCTGGCCTACCGAAAGATGACGAACAATTGCAGATGGATTGATTTCGATGCCGAATCGAGCCGCCGAATCAGCGACCTCCGCCTCGATTGCCTTTATATCCAGGCTCAAGCTCTCGCGGTAGCCCATGATCACGTTCTCGGCCACGCTGAAGGGCGGCACCAGGGCGAAGTGCTGGGTGACCATGCCAATGCCCAAACTAATCGCATCCTTTGGCGATGCAATGCGCGCCGGCTGACCGTCAACCACGATCTTGCCGCTATCCTCGTGGTACAGGCCAAAAAGGATGCGCATCAGGGTGGTCTTGCCGGCGCCATTTTCTCCCAGGAGGGCGTGTATCTCTCCGCTCCTCAACTGAAAATCCACGCCTTCGTTGGCGACCACATCGCCAAATCGCTTGGTGATCTGGCGCATTTCTACAACGTACATAAGACCTTCCTAAATTGAGTCTACTGAAAAAAACCACGAGGAGAGGATTCAGGGCGGCATATATGCCGCCCCGCCTGCCCATTCAAGAGTTTTTCAGTGAACTCTAAATTAAACAGTACACGGATGAACACGGATTCCACGGATACAGGTTAACATTGTACCCGTCAATAAAAGGTTGGATGCGGGTGAGCCGCTGTTAACGGATTTATTAGAATAGATTGAACAGATACCGACGCCGCCAGCGGCGCATCATCCGCTAAATCCGTTCCCGAAGTCCGTTGACAGGGGTTTTTCCGAGCGCCATCCTATTCGACCTTTGGTTGACGGTGATAGATAAAGGTTAAAATCCTGTAAATCCGTGTAATCCGTGTCCAAAGTTTGAAATTAATTCGATCCAGCGGGGGCCGCTTCGTCAATATCGACGCGGAAGAGGCCATCGAGGATCTCCTGATTCCGCTGCGCCACCAAATCGAGAATCTCAGCAGGGATCTTCGACTCGAGGCCATGATAGTCGGCCAGCGAAGCACCGCCCTTCCCCATCATGCTGAAGTCCTTGAGATCCTGGGAGGTGAAGGAGCCGGCGATAACCTGCTCGATGACATAATCTACAGTCGGCTGCATATTCCAGACAGGGCCGGTGAGCACGTTCTCGGGGCCAAGCTCATTCTGGTCGCTCATGTTGCCGAAGGCGAAGAGACCGTTCTCTACCGCCGCCTCGATGACGCCGAAGCGCTCGGCGAAGAGCACATCCGCGCTGGCGTCAATCTGCGAGAGAGCCGCCTCTTTGGCCGCGGCGGGGTCGAACCAGCTATTGATGAAGGTCACCAGCACGGTGGCCTCTGGGTTGACTTCCTTGACGCCCTGGATGAAGGCGTTGACGATGCGGTTGACCTCGGGGACAGGATGTCCGCCAACCACGCCGATCACGCCGCTCTCCGAGACGCCGCCGGCGATCAGGCCGCACAGATAGGCCGGCTCGTGGATCCAGTTGTCGAAGACCGAGAAGTTATCACCCGAGGGGCCAAACCCAGACCCGAATGCGAAGGCGATCTCGGGGTAATCGGCGGCCACACGGCGCACGGCTTCTTCGTTGCCGAAAGCGTCGCCGAAGATGATATCGGGCTTGCTTTCCTCTGCGACCTCGCGCAGCACGCGCTCCATATCTCCAGCGTAGCCGATATCGTCGGTGTACTCGTAAGTGATGCGGCCATCGCTCTCGGCTTTCAGCAGCGCCTCATGGATGACGCCATCCCAGGGTTCTTCGATGGCGGTGGCAAAGGCAGCGAATACAGATGGCACGCCAGCCTCTTCGACTACTGGTTCAGCCGCAGGGGGCGGGGCGCAACTGGCGGCGACCACCACCAACATCGCTGTGATCATAAACAGGGCAAATCGTTTGAGAGACATATCTACCTCCTAGACATGACTATTTCTATTTTCGAGTTCATTGAAAAAACTCATGAACGAGTTGGCGGGGCGGCATATGCCGCCCAAAATCCCCTACTCGTTGTTTTTACAGTGGACTCATTTTTAAGAATCGATGGAATAGAATGATCTGATTTTTCGGGGGTCATCACCTCCTTTCGAGATGAGTTGCGGGACTCGTTTCATGTTGGTACTGTTTTTCGAGAGAATCTATTCCCGATGATTCGGCAAATAACGAGATCGTTAAACCAGGACCTCTTCCGGGATGGTCATATTTTCATTGGCTTCGACGATCATATCGAGAGTCACTATTCTATCGGCTCGAATTTCAGCCCATAGATATCTTCTCCATGCTGCTGCCGAACTGAAGCCCAGTTGGGTCGCACCTTCATTCCCAATTTCAACCCTTCGACCGATTGCGCATCAACTTGCCCCATGGCCTTGACGCCATTTTCGAATTCGGCAATACCGATGATCAGGAAACGCTGATCGAAACCCCATGGCAGGTTGAAGATCGTTGTGTAAGTAAGCAGCTTGGCATTCCCCTTGGGAGCGATCTCCTCGAACTCGCGGCTTTTGCAGGCCAGGCAACGATCATGAAATGGGAAATGCACCCTGCCACATTTTTTACATTTATAGGCTACTATGTTGATGCTCATCATTGCTGAACCCTCCTCAACACAAAGGCTAGAACATTGTTTCCGAAACCGCCAAAATTGACAGTCAATCCATTTTCGGCGCCTTTTACCTGACGATTCTTGGGAAGTTCATGACGCAATTGGAAGGTGATTTCTACCACTTGAGCTACCCCGGTTGCGCCAACGGGATGGCCGCGCGCCTTCAGCCCGCCAGAGACGTTGATCGGAATCTGACCGCCGAGCTTGGTCTTCCCTGCCAGGGCGGCTATTGCGCCTTCGCCTTTCTTGAAGAAGCCAACATGCTCACTTTCGGCAATTTCCAGGATTGTGAAAGCATCGTGCAGTTCAGCTACGTGGATATCGGCGGGTTTGAGTTTAGCCATTTCGAAGGCTTGCTTGGCAGCCAGACTCACTGCTTTCAAATCGGTTGGGTCATCGCGCTCCTGCAAGGTGTGCGTGTCGGTAGCCTGGCCGAAACCGGCAATCAAGACGGGAGGCTTGCCAGTTTTTTTGGCTGTCTCCAGGGGGCATAAAATCACCGCCGCTGCGCCGTCACTCACCGGGCAGGCATCATACAGGTGCAGCGGGTCGGCAACTGGGGGATTATTCACCACAGAGTGAGGGCTGTCCAAAATACCTTCACGCGAGATACTCATCTCGACATGAGCGTAGGGGTTCAAAGCGCCCATATCCTGATTCTTGATAGCGACTGCCGTGAGATGCTCGCGCGTCACGCCATACTTCTCCATATACAAGCGGGTGAACATGCCCGCCATCCCAGGCAAGGTGACTCCATAAGGATATTCCACTTCCGGATGGGTCATCGTGGAGACGAAATCGGTGGCCTTCCAGCCGGTAACCTCTCTCATCTTTTCTCCACCAACGACCAACACGTAGTCGTAATAACCGGAAGCGACTGCCAGCAAGCCATTCTTTACCGCAGAGCCGCCCGAAGCCGGGCCGTTCTCCACAGTTTCAGCAGCCGCGGGCAACAGGCTCAAGCGATCTACCAGCGAACTGGCAATTGCCGTCTGATGCTGTATGATGCCCCCACCCATATTGCCAACATACACCGCATTGACTGACTTGTCTCCCAACCCTGCGTCGTCCAATGCTTTCAATGAGGCATAGGCCAGCAGGTCCATCAGGCTGTCTTCGTCACGCCGCCCGAAGGGGATCATACCGACGCCAATAATCGCAACATCTCTCATTTTTTATCTCCCTTTCAAACCTGCTATTTTTACGTTGATGGTTTCCTCGTCTGCTACGAAAACGTTTTCCAGCGCGTAATCCAGCAAGTCTCGAGGCGCCGGGCGGTCACCGACTACCAGGCGAGGCTTGCTATCGAAATACATCTCTCGTGTCAGACGATACGAATCCGGGCCACCCAACTCATGCTGGATTTCCGTTGGCTCCAGACCGTATTCAATCATCCAGCGCCGGAAACCGATCGGGCTTTCTGCTACGATCAGCACTTCGCTCTGGCCCAGGTATTCGATATGGTGTTCCATTTTCGCAGCGAACAAATGCGCACCAATACGCAGACCACGATCAATAGCCAACGTATGGTAGCTCATCCCAACTTTTTCATCGACCATACGGCCATTGACGATTCCTACCAGATAGCCATCGATCTGCCCAACCAGGCAATACTCGTTGCGAACCCGGTAGCGATACCAGGCGAGTAACTCGGCATATAGACGGGCGCCGACAATATCGTAAAAGTCACGGGGAATGAAAAGCGTCGGGTGAACTGCTTCGAGCAAGGTTGGCACTTCCTCGCGCTTAGCTTCACGCACGACCATTTTCTTCCCATTCGCCAGGGTGATCACCTTGGGCGGGTAGGGTTTCATTTCAAGCGCTGGCGGTCTCAATACCGCTTCAAGCTCCATATCTAGAGGCATAGGTTTACTCCTTGTAAAATTGATATTGGATTCGAGTCACTGCTCTGCCATCGAACGGATCGGCCCGAAAAAAGGGTGCGCGAAGGGGGCGCAGCCGCTTTGAGTTCGCGCACCCTTTTTCGGGAACTTCCCCGTTTGGCTGAGTAGTGATGGATTTGACAATAAGTATATCGCAAGTTGAACGCGAAATAGATTCCTCTGCTCTCAACTCATGTTTGCCTGAGATAACCTCTCAAGCCGCGCCACATGTTCAGGATCATAAGCATCACCGAACCTGGTTTTTGGCATTCCAGCCTTCTGTTCCATCAATTCTGCATATTTGTCGTCCTCCATAAAAGCCACACAACGGCCAATGCTGGATTCGCCATCCACGAAGCGCCAGGGGAAGAAGCCTATCTTGGCGCGCTGGTTGACTAACAAATCAATATCGCCGCCCAGGCATTCGGCATGGATGATGCCATGCGGGAACATCTCGATGTGCATCAACTGATATTTACTGTCATCGAAGAATTCCGCCAGCGGCTTGCCGAACTTCTTCTGGAAGACCTGTTCGGCTTCTTTTGCCTGGCGAGGCATCCAGTTACGAATGATGGTATTCATGGGATGGTCGGCGCTGCCACAGTCTACGCCGATCCAGCGCAGCTTCTTGGCCTTGGCCCACTCGGCGAATTCACGGTCAGGGCCGGGGTGTTTGACCATGTAGCGGATCTCGTCAGCCGTGCTATGATCCCAGCCAAAATGGTGATAGCCGGTATGGATGATGAGGATATCCCCCTCTTTTACCTCGACGCGTTCCTCTACCATCTTGCTGGTATAGACATCGTAGTCGCCGGCCACATCGCTGAGATCCACGATCACGCCTTCGTTGACCAGGAAATCCATGTCCAATTCGGCCATGTCTTTGCCTGGCGTGTAGAAGTGGATTTCGCCATCCAGGTGTGTACCCAGGTGATTGGAGTGGGTCAATAGCTGGCCATTTGCCCCATTGGGCGCCAGTCGTTTGAAGTACTTCACCTGCAAGGGTTCGTAGGTGGGCCAGGGCGGCGTACCGATACCCAATGGGATAGTTAGATCAATGACTTTCATATCACTCTCCTTGTTTCGACTAATCGTTCGAACAGAATTTATGACTCTCCTGCAAAAACTCCTGGACGAGGGGGCGGGGCGGCATATATGGGGGTGCGTGCGCAGCACGCACCCCCATATATGCCGCCCCAAATCCTCTACTCGTAGTTTTTTCAGTCCTTGATATAGGGTTGGCCCAGGGCTTCGGGTTTTGCTGCCCCCCAGCGTGCTCTGAACCACTCCGTTGACATCAACATCAAGGCTCCAACGGTGATGGTAAACGGGACAGTTCTCCAGATATACCTGGACATCAGGTCGGGGAGCACTAATTGTGGGTTGAGTGAGAGTTGCCACAGCGTGCCAAACAGGATAGAACCCCCCAACAGGATGTAAGGATTCCACATCGAGAAGAAGACCAGGGCCAGCGCGATGAATCCCCACCCCATGAGGAAATCATTGCTCCAGACCGGATTGTAGTCCAGGGAGTAAATGGCCCCTGCGAACCCCATGAGCATCCCACTGGTGATGACGCTGAGATAGCGAGTTCTGGTAACATTGATCCCCGAAACTTCCGCCACCGAGGGATTCTCTCCCACAGATCGAATCCTCAACCCCAAACTCGTCTTCGTGAGTACGAACCATGCAATGATAATCAATGCAACTCCGATGAAAAAGAATGGGGAAAGGCCTATCACATTGGGAATGCGCTCCATCCCTAATGGCCCGGTGTATGGGTAGCCAATATAAGTGGTGAGGCCGAACCCGAGGATCCAGATGCCCATTCCGTTCACCACCTGGTCGCTTCCGAGAGTGATCGAGAAGAATCCATGGAGCAGGCCGATCAGGCCGCCGATGGCAATTCCGGCTAAGAAACCAAGCAGATAGCTGCCTGTGGTTTGCGCAACCATAAAGCCAATCGTGGCGCCGAACAACATCACACCCTCGACGCCTACGTTCAGAACCCCTGAGCGTTGCCCAAGAAGTTCGCTCAGAGCGGCAATCGTAAAAATCGTCGAAGCGTCCAGGCTTCTAACTATGAATTCCCACATCGGATGTCTCCTTCTTCGTTCTCACCACAACGATCTTATAACGGTAAAAGAATTGAAACGCCACCAGGGTAATCATCAGAACTCCCAGCAAGGCGTAATCAATGCCAAAGCCCAATTTGAGTTTTCCCTGGGCAAACCTGCCTCCGTTGGTCAGACCTCCGAAGAGCAGCGCGATAGGAATCGCCGCCAGTGCATCGCCCTGGGAAATCAATCCACAGATGATGCCGTAGAAAGCCAGGTCGCCAAAATCGCCATAGTTCTTGGTGATCTTATAAACGCCGGGGACCGCAGCGAAATAATGATACCCCGCCAGGCCGGCGATGAGGCCGCCCATGATAAACACCAGCAGTGGAATCTTGTACGGGCTGATGCCGGCATATTTCGCCGCAGATGGGCTTTTCCCATAGGCCTTGATCTGATAACCGATTTTCGTTTTGGCAAATAGAAAGTACAACAGCATGGCCAATCCCAGGGCGATGAAAACCGTAAAGGGGACATTCTTGACCAGGGGCGCGTAAATGGATTCTGGTATCTTGAAGCCGTCTCCCTCCCCACTGGCGCCCATGAAGAGACCGCCCTCTTTGATCAGCCGGGCGACAATCCAGTAGGTGATGAAGTTGAGCATCATGGTCACCACGATCTCGTTGGTGTTGAATCTGCCTTTCAAGAAGCCCGCAATGGCCCCAACCACTGCGCCGCCCAAAATCGCTGCTGCGATCATCAAGGGGATGACAAGCCCTGGCGGAAGGACCGCATTTTGAGATGTCTTTGCGCCAAAGGCAAACGCTACGGCAAAAGCGGATAGCGCTCCAGCATAGAGCTGTCCTGCCATGCCGATGTTCCATAGCCCGGCTCTAATTGGGATGATGAAGGCGTAGGTGCACAGTAAAAGGAAGATGAACCTGTTGATCGTGAGAGGTAGACCGAATGAACTCATGAAAGCATAGGAAAAGATCTCCTTGTATCCGGTCAACGGATCGACTCCGGCGCGAACGAAAATATAGCTGAACACTACCAGGGCAACGAGGATCGCTAACAGCGAAATCAACGTTGCCTCCCAACCAGGTAACGACACCCTTTTTTCGAGTTTCACTTCGAAGCTGCCAAGTTTCATATCTCTTCCACCTTTGGTTTCAAGCCTGCCATCATCGAGCCTACGATCTCTCGCCTTGCCTCCCCGCCAGGGATGATGCCCATAAATTCACCCTCGTACATCGGGGCTACTCGATCGCTCAATGATAGGACCTCATCGAGGTCCTCGGAGATGAGCAGGATGCCAGCTTTTTCCTTCTTTGCCTCCATGAGCTTGTTCTGGACGAATTCCGTAGCGCCGACATCCAATCCTTGGGTTGGCAGATTCGCAATCAACAGCCGCGGTTTGCGTGAAAGCACCCGTGCAAGGATCAGTTTCTGGAGGTTGCCTCCAGATAAACTTTTCGCCATAGTATCTGGACTCGGAGCAGCCACATCGTACTCGGAGATCATTTCTTCGGTCAGTTTTCTCAATCCCTTGTAATTTACAATCCCACCTTTGGTAAAATCTACATCGAAGTAGTAATTCATGGCGATATTGTCAACGAGAGAAAAATCGCCTATCGAACCCACATCGACGCGTTCCGAGGGGATATACCCGATGCCTTTCGACCATCGCTCCAGGCTCGGGGAATGGGTGATATTGGCGTCATCCAACAGCACTTTGCCTCCCTGCGCCTTTCGAAGTCCAGCGAGAACCTCGGCCAATACCTGTTGCCCATTCCCGGAGACGCCGGCAATGCCGAAGATCTCGCCTTCTTGTACAGAAAACGAGACATCCTTCAAAGCCAGGACATTCTTGTCGTTGAGGGCGGACAGGTTTTCGACTTGAAGAATGGGTTTCCCCTTTTCGACCTCAACCCGTTCCATCCTGAAAATGACATCTCTGCCTACCATCTCCCTGGCCAGGCTCTTCTCCGTTGCGCCTGTCGTCTCCAAACGAGCGGACACTTTGCCGCGCCTGAGAACCGTTACCCTCTCGCTGACCTCTAATACGATAGGCAGCTTATGGGTGATGAAGGGGACGATGGCGAGTTCATCTCGGGTCATGATTCGGATCGACTCGAGGAGTCGCTTGGTTTCGGGGGGGGCGAGTGCTGAAGTCGGCTCATCCAGGATGAGGATTTTTGCTCCGCGATATAGGGCTTTGAGGATCTCGACGATCTGCTTTTCTCCTTCAGAAAGCTGCCATACTTTTGCCTTGAGGTCTATTTTGAAACCATATCTGTCGCAGAGTTCTGTAATCTCTTTTCCTGTCCGCTTCAAGTTCAGGATATTCCCCGCTCTTGGATGTCCGAGGATGATATTTTCGATCACCGTATGCGCGGGAATGAGTTTTCGGTTTTGATGAACCATCCCAATGCCCATGTCAATCGCGTCCAGCGGTGATCTGAAATTGACTTTTTTACCATACAGGTAGATCTCGCCTTCATCGGGCTGGTACAGCCCGAACAGGATATTCATCAATGTGGTTTTCCCTGCTCCATTCTCTCCGAGGATGGCGTGGACCTCGCCTGCTTTGATCTCGAAGTCAATCCGATCGTTGGCGAGGACGCCAGGGAATCTCTTGGTGATACCCCTTGCTTCAAGTACTGTGTCGCCGCGCTTTAAGCTTTCCAGGAGCATATATTTTACCTGTCTCTTGTTTGAAATAAATGAGGCCCCCTCCACCCGGGTTTCCCCAGCAGATGGGGCCTCAAGTTTACGATTCAACGCAAGCTGGCTGTTCTATACAAGGATAAACCAGCTTACTCCAGAATGACCAGGCCTTGCAGGTCGAAGTTGAACTGTGAGAGCAGCCACTCGACCGTTGGCGCTACGCCAGCCGCCTTGACCTCAGTACCAGCAGCCGGGATGGGGGTGCCTTCCAGCTCCAGACCAGTGCCATTGCTGACAAAGGCATGTTCTGTGAAGGGATCCCATTCGCCAGCGATCATCTGGTCACGGCGCTGGCCCACCAGGTCAACGATCTCCTGGGGGAGCACAACCAGGGCAGCAGGGCTGATCGCCTCGACGCCGACCTTGCCATCGTTCATGATGTCAACAGTCAGCTCTTCGGTGCCATCCGCCAGGGTCATCGAGGATTCCATACCCAGGTAGAGGATTGGCTCGGGGGCCTCGCCAGCCAGGAGGGCCTGGATGATCTTGTCGTAGAGGACTTCCCAGCGGGTGTCGAAGGAGATGGCCACGGTATCGGTGCTACCCCAACCATATTCACCGACGATGTCCATATCCTTACCGACGAACCAGATGCCCTTTTCGATGGCGACATCCAGCGGCGAGCCGGAGTCGGTCTGATGCGTGATGACATCAACGTCGTACTGATCCACCAACGTAGCAGCGATATCGCGCTCTTCCTGAGGTAGATACCAGTCGCCAGCGTACTTGACATAGACGGTGATATCTTTACCAAGCAGCTCCGCAGCATCCATCACACCCAGGTAGAAGCCAGCCGTTCGCCGGATCACCTGAATGTTCGGGTAAGCCGAGACGATGCCGATGTTGCCGGTTTCGGTCAACGCGCCAGCTACCAGCCCTTCCAGATACAGGGCCTGATACTGGCGGGGGAAGATGCGGATGAAGTTATCCAACGTGGATACATCGCTGGCAATGATGGAAACGAAGGTCACATCCGGATATTGACCAGCGATATCCTTCAAGGGCATGCCCATGAATTCGGCGTTGCCGACGACGATATCGGCGCCCTCAACAATCAGCTCTTCGGCGAAGGGATTGGAGAGGTCCGGGCCCACTTCTTCTCTGTAGATGTAGGTTACATTGTCGTATTTTTCATCAATACGATTGCCAGCGCGGTGGTGAGCGCCAGACCAGGTGGTGCCTTCGATGATGCTGAAGTGCTCGATGGCCAGAGTAAGCTCTTCCACAGCGGCTTCAGCGGGGGCCTCGCCTGCGACAGGCAGGGTGGCGGTTTCCCCAGCGACGATCCCTGGGATCAGGGCTTCGACTTCAGCCTTGAGTTCTGCGGGGATTTCCACGCCGCCGTAGCCCAGGCCGACGCCGCCATTCGCCAGCGTGCCAAGGTAGTTGCCGCCGGCAAACGTGCCGTCCATGGCAGCCTGGATCATTTCATAGACGT
>Ga0194126_10000086_pt1 | contig 133796 bp, 112 predicted proteins | sample TA2KigC150mmetaG_FD_148641 | JGI IMG/M metagenome (GOLD analysis project Ga0194126, IMG submission 148641) | Freshwater microbial communities from Lake Tanganyika, Tanzania - TA2015035 Kigoma Deep Cast 150m | ecosystem: Environmental > Aquatic > Freshwater > Lake | place: Tanzania: Lake... | reverse complement strand
GCTTCCTGTTCTTTCTGATAGTCTGACATACAGCGGTGTCTCCTTTCTTGGGCTAACGCCCGGTTCTGCAATCACATAGAATCGTAGACACCGCTCTTCCTTTTTCCACAACATTCGATGATACCTCGGTTCCTGCCGCCCGCCGAACCGGACAGCGGCTGCGATTCACGGCTTGACTGCGGGCTAGACCAGCCTAGAATGCACAATTGATGGAAGTTGGTCCTATCGGGACTGTTGACGGGACTCGGAGTATTGGAAGTGTCGCCGCCTATTCAGATGGCGTCCGCGTTCGCCGAGAAAGGAAACCTGAGCATGATGAGTAGCAAAGGTCGGTCGGCATGCTCCATGGGCATACGCATGCTCTTGGTCGCCGCAACAATTCTCTGTGTGCCGAGCCCTGGAAGAGCCGGAGATGAGAGCAAAGAGAACAGGGCGCAAGTCATCAAGGCGCAGTTGGATACAGTGAACCGCCAGATCGATGATGCTCAAAGGGAGCTGTCCCACTTGCCCAACCCGAATTGGTGTTGCTGCGCTGGCGCGTTCATCCTCGCGCCCGTGGTGGGCGGTATCTTCTGGTATCTGCTCGACATCAAGCCCAAGCAGGACAAGAAGCAGATACTTGAGAGTCGTATCCAAACCCTGACACTCGAAAGGCAGAGCCTCTTGGCCCAACTCGCGGCCCTGCAGTGACTCGGCCCTCTGCATGCGGACCAATCCCGACTCTGGAGACGCATGAGCCCGACCTTTCATGAACACCGACACGAAGCTGGGGCATGTCAGCCACACACACATACAAGTCTTCGAGCGAAGTGCCAACGTGCCGCGACGCTCCGCTGTTAACGTCTGCAACGTGAATAGGAATCGAAGAAGGAGGATACTGATGACTACCGGATCCAGACTAGTTCTACCGCAGTGTTTCGCGTTGGCCCTGGCTGGCTCGGCCCTTGTAGTTGCGCCGGGGTGCAGGAAGCTGCTTCCTAACGACGCCCCCGTGATCACGTCCGTTAGCGGCCCATCATCGGTGCGGGCTGGCGCGAGCGCCAGCTTCACATGCAATGCTACGGACCCAAACGGTGACGCGCTAACGTATACCTGGTCGCGCACTGCCGGGTCGCTGAATGGGACCACAGGAAAGACCGTCACCTGGACGGCCCCGTCGACCTCTGGTAGTGCAACCGTATCGGTCACAGTCGACGATGGCAGGAAAGGTACGGATGCCAGTTCCAAACTGGTCTCGGTGACGCCGATCACCACCACTCTGATTGACTGGAGTGGAACGGTTAGCGCGGGTCAATGGACATACTGGACCGAGACGCTCGCCGCAGGCTACACCATATCGGGGAACTTCGGCGTCGCTGCCTACGATATCAACTTCTTCGTGTTGGATGCAGCAAACTACCAGTTGTGGTCCAACAGCCAGCAGGCCCAGGGAATCGTAGTCTACAACCGTTCCTCGGGCGCGTCGTTCTCTGCAAGCATATCAAGCACGGACACTTACTACTTTGTGCTCGACAACTCCTACAGCTTGATCACACCAAAGTCCGCGACCCTATACGTGACAGCCACCAGCCCATGAAAGGAAACGTGGCCGTCGCGGATTGCGAGGGGAAGATTGTAGATTGCAGATCGGCACGGGCGTAGCCCGCCAGCCTCAAACCACAAGCCCACGGCTAGCCCAAGCGCAAGCCCGAGATCAAACCGGCTGACGGTTTGCTGCCACTCGATCCCTTGATGCCATGATCTCTCGATCACTCTCCCCTTCGATTTGACATGGCCGGAGTCAGGATTATCCTACTCCCGATGGATGTCGGATTCACTCCGGGCCTAGCGGAAATGAGATGAGTGATGTGCTTCCGAAATCCCGATTGGTACACTAACAAGCTACTCGCCAGCATCGCGAGATCTGCCGGGAAGTGACCGCAATGGGACACGAATCCCGACCAGCATTGACGCCAGCCTCAACATAAGGAGAAGCCGTGGCCCTAACCAAGTGCAAAGAGTGCGGTAGAGAAGTTACTGACCAAGCAGACAAGTGCCCAGGTTGCGGAATGGTTATCAGAAAGAAGGGCGGCTGCGGACGCACCGCCGTCATCATCTTCGGGCTGATAGTCTTAGCGGCGTTCGTCTTGCCCGCGGTGTGCCTTCTGAGCAGAGGCCCGTCGGCAGAACGACCGCTGGCTCTCGGCAAGGTAACCGCTGGGTGTGACACAACTGCCATGCAGCTGATGGAGCGTCTCCACAGAAGCAGACCCCAGATGGAAGCGCTGCTGGGGAAGGCTCGGCGCTGGTCCGCCAGGCTTGAGAAGGCACTCGATGAGGGACGTACAATCGAGAGATGGAGTCAGTCAAGTGAGGATGCTGCGGCAGAGAGGAAGCTCGACCGCCTCGCTGATTCCTGTGGCAGACTGATGGCTGACAAAGTGCGGGGCCTCGAACCAGGCAGAGAAGTACTCCTGGGCTTCTCGTGGACGAACGTAGAGCAGACGGTCGTCTTCAACGTCTTCATCAACTACGAGACTCGTGCACGCGGGGGCGGCTCTCCAAGTCTGGCCGAGGTGCAAGCAGACCTGTCCGACGCTGCCGGCCAACTCGCTCCGAAGCTCTTCACCTACTACCCAAGGCTTGAGTACGTGTCACTCCACGTCATCAGTCGCGACCTGACGCTGGCGAAACTCGGTCTTGGTCGCAAGGCTGCCGGGATCCTCGGGGATTCTCTTCCACTGTACAGAGAGGCGTGCGTTGCGAAAGTACAAGGCCTATCATACCGCGATGAGTCTGGCGAGGACGCATTTATGTACGAGCCCAACCAGGCACTCATCAAGATGGGCAAACTCAAGTAGGCGTAGGACGAGTCCAGCTCTTGACCTACTCCCCGCCCGCCGTGACTTCCCGGCCCGCGCTGCCTACAATGCCTGCGATGACTCTCGTGCCTCGCCCAGCCCTGTCGCAAAGGAGACAAGGAAAATGTCGCCGAAATCGCCCCTGACGAGATCGCGAACCCGCGGTTTGGCATGGAATCTCGTGTGGTCAACTGCCGCCTTGGCGGCGGCGCTCGCGCTGTTCGTGTGGAGTGCACGCAGAGAGTCGCAGAGTCAAACGTGGTCCATTGTCATAGGCATCGGCATCATAGTCAGCGCTGTCAGAGCCGCCAGAGCTGCCACGCAGTTGGTGCAAAACCAACAGGTGATGCTAAACCCAGATGACGTCGTTGTGACGCGGTGGGGCCGCCGGTTTGCGTCGAGACGATATGACGAAATAGAGCGCGCGCATTGGGGGTACGTGCACGACGACGACACCTCTTCTTTCCTAGGACGCCTGGTGCCGGGGCCGACTGAGGGCATCACGCTGAAAGTCGGTACCGGACTCAGGTCGACCCGCTTGCGCCAGACCGAGTGCCCGATGTCCGAAATAGTCAGCAGGGCAAGAGCGCATGAACCGCGGAATGTCCCATGCGCCGTGCTGCTTAGAAAGAATCAGCATGAGCTTCTGCTCTTTCCGGATTCCGTGGTCTACCTCAAGTTGTTCATCGTAGGAGACTTCTGCATTCTGCGGTCAAGAGATACACCTACAAAAGCTGACGATGCACGACTCAGGATCGACGTAGGCGGTAATGTGCACGTCACAAGGCTAGGCAGGGTCGCCGTGGTAGTCGACGGCATGCACAGCCTGCAGGCATCCCAGGAAACGCCCGCCCGCGAGCGCATCCGTGTGGCGTCCGTGGACTACCCTCTGTTAAGCCTCCATCTCCCATTGTCATTCCTGGAGACCCTTGACCTGCGGAAGCCCACTTGACGCGCGAACCTGATTGTCAAAACCGGCGAGGGACACTACCCCTATTACTGAACGATGTCAGGGTGCGGGATGACAAAATGGGCGGACTGGTGGGTCTGACGGGCGGCGAGATAGCGACCACCGAGTGCCGGTTGTCTGCATGGGCAGGATGAAGTCCGAGCCGCATCGAGGATCATCAGGACGGCATCCGTCGAGGGACTGGCTCTGCTACCGTGGTATTGCGAAGACACTCATCGACCTCAGCTTGGATGACCTAGATGAACTCAGCGATCTTCTAGAGACAGCGCTTGCTGCCCGGTTGGGGAGCGAGCTCGCCGAGGCCGCTAGCCCAACCGGACCCTCTGGCGGCGAAGGGCTGTCTGCTCGGGGACGCCAGATGCGTGTGCGCATAAAGCACGTCCTCATCTCCAGCATGATGCGTCAGTCCTTGTTTCTGACCTGCCACGCTTTGCTGGAGTCAATGATGAACGACCTCTGCGACAGGCTGCAGGGCCGTTATGGACTCGCGGCTTCGTATCGCGACATGCACGGAAGGGGTCTGGAGCGCGCGAGAGCCTACCTTGTCAAGGTAGTCGGCCTGCGGGTCGCCGCTGACGGTCGGTCTTGGCCGATCATCCAGAACTTGGGCAAGGTCAGGAACCTCATAGCGCACGCCGGCGGAAGATCATCGGAAAAGGAGGAATGCGCTGTCATCTCTGAACTAGCGCGGACCAAGACCGGCTGTATCAAGACAGGAGTATTCGGCATGGTAGAGCTAGGTCCCTCCTTCGTACCCTTCGTAGTTGACACATACCGGTCGTTTCTCCGCGAACTGTGTGGAAGCACAATTGAATCCTGAGCCTACGGGAGCTAGCTGGCGTGGGTCAGGCAGGGCTGCGAAGGCCGTCCTGAACTTCCTTGAGAGAAACATATGGAGGGCATGGCTGCTGCTGCTCGGGTCGATGGCGGCACACTTCCTCCACATCGGAGGCAAGGCGCTCGCGTTCACGTCTGGGGCAGCCGCACTCATGTTGACGGCAAACTCAGTGTTCGACTGCATCGTTCGAATAGGAGAAAAGGGAGTCTCGCTGTCCAGCATTGCGGGGAGCGCCTTGAGGGAACTGCACCCGGCGAACGTGGGCTGGTTTGTCCTTGTCTGGCTTGAAGTGGCGTTCCTTGCGGGGGCCAGAGGACGACTAATGGCATACGCAGCCATTGCTGCTGCTTCGGTCTTGGTGATTACCTACGTCGTGGAGTCGGTCGTCGCATACATCAAGGATGCAGGCAAGAGAGCTGAGCCGTGCCAACACGGCGTTCGCGGTGCTCTTCACAGGCCTAGAAGGTGTGCAGAGTGCGTCAGGCTCGCCGGCGGAGAGAAGGAACTGAAGGCAAAGCTCGCCGCCGAGGCGGATGCACGGAGACGAGCAGCGGAGGCCGAGGCCAACGCCGAGGCAATGCGCAGGCGACAGGAATCGTATGCGGCTTACCTGGCCAGTATTCGACTGCCCCAGTACCTACGGCAGATGGATCCGAGAGAGTTCGAGCTCCTTGTGTGCAGCGTATACGGGCGCTTAGGATACGATGCCAAATCCACCCCGTACGCCGGTGACGGCGGGGTGGATGGCTATCTCAAGTACGGCGGCAATCTATACCTGCTGCAGTGCAAACGCGTGAAGGGCAGCGTAGGCCGGCCCGTGCTCCAGCAGCTGAGCGGATGCGTGAACCACCATAGCGCGACAGGAGGTATCGTGGTTACTACAGGAACCGTATCCAAGCAGGCTCGCAGATGGGCGAAGCACAATAGGATCGACATAGTCGAACTCGGCGCCTTCGTACGTATGGTCAGAAAGGTGTATCCCGACGGAGAAGTCGTCCCAGACTCCTGGCAGGCAAGTCCTCCTCCTCAGAGCCAGCCGTCTAACGAATACGGACGGGCGTTCTATCCCCGACGCTCGCGCTACGGAAGGCGCTAGACTCGATCAGGCTTACAGGGAATTTCGATGACAGCAGATGATTATTGACACGGCCCAAGTCACTTCGGGCAAAAGCGGGGCACTTCAATGAAGAGCCCTCTGGCGAGTCTGGGGCTCGATAGCCCACCCGAGTTCCTGCAGTTGGTTATCGCCTGACGCTCAGCTCAAGCTTCTATTCTTCCCGGCCTGACATGTAATCACATCCGAGTCTGACCTTCCCAGTCCTGCCCTCGGCCCTGCTTCCGGCCAAACCCAATTCACCACCGCCCGAGTGTATCCGAACGTGACACCCTGTTACCGGAGAGATACACTGCTGCCTCACGAGCCTTCGTAAGTCACGTATCTACGACCCATCGTCTTCTGGCACAGCCGGTGCCTCAAGTAGTCCGTGCCCAAGCCGAGACTGTACGTGACGCTGACCGGCAGTGCGAGCGCTGGCGCGACAAGCTGGGGTCAACGGGACGCCGTTGGAGCCGCAGCCCCCGCAATGGCGACAAGCTGCCGGCCGACTCAAGATCCATGAACGGAGGTAACAATGAACCACAACAGCGAACCGCTTTTCGCGGGTCGCAGACGTGACCGGCGCATGAAGCCTGGATGCAGAAGGTCCATGCCGACAGTTGTCTGCACCATGATCGCGCTGTCAGTTGTCGCCGGCCTCGCCCAGCAAGACGGACATGACAGCCTGAGAAGTGAAGCTCAGCAGCGCGGACGGGCGCGCTACGTCATCGAGCACGTGCCGCTCAGTTTGGTCTACAGCGGGTTGCTTGAAGGCGTAGTCCAGCCCCGCGACGCGAAGCTGGGCGTGGGACTCTACATGCTTTCTGCCGGAGGGCTCATCGCAGGATCCTTTGCGATACCGACAACTCCGGCCCAGGCGCACCTGAGCATCGCCTACGGCTACCGGGGAATGCTGACCGGGGCGGGGTTGGCGGAAGTGCTGGGTGTGAGAGACGCCGGCGCCAGGTGCTTCACGGCACTCGGGTCCGGAGTCGCTGCCGAGTTCTGGGGCTACCGACTTGCCCGGGGCATGAGTGCAGGCCAAGCCCAATTGCTGTCCACGTATACCGACGTTGGCATCCTGGGCGGCGGGCTGCTTTGGGGAATGACTTTCCAGGGGGACCCGGTTCCCTGGCTCCTGCTCGGCGAGGGCGTTGGGATCGGCGCCGGATACCTGCGCCAGCGATCGCTCTCCTATACCGAAGGGCAGGCGATGTTCGTCCGCACCACCGGCGTTCTGGGCGCGCTTGCGCCGGTGGGACTTACCTACGCTCTTGCCGGCTCAGATGGCGTTGGAGCCCTGAATGGTCGCTTCGCGTCAGGAACCGCTCTCCTTGGGAGCCTCGGCGCTCTCTACTACGCCGAACGCCACATCGGGAACTACCCGCTGACAGCCGGCGGTGGAGTGGCGTGTGCCGGGCTTGCGGCAGCCGGAGCGCTCTTGGGCGGCGGTCTGGCCTTTCTCGTATCTCCCAACGACTACTACGGCATCGGTGAGACATCACAGAGGATGATTGTCGGCGGCGCCACGCTCGGAGCGGTAGGAGGTCTAGCGGCCGGTCTGTCGCTCGCGAAGAGGTCGGCGGCGCTGACGCAAGGCAGCTGGCTCACGCCAAACGACCGCCTGGCAGTGAACTGGACGATACTCTCCGCCTCGGCCCTGAGCTACGCAAAGGACAAGCAATTCTCCGCGCCCGGTTTGGTGACATTCCGCTTCTAGCGGCCCCGGCATTTGTCGCGGCGCTGCCGGCGATTCCAGGATCGCGGAGTCCCGTGCCAACAGCGGAAGCCATTGCCGAGGAACGGCGGGGTCAGGCTGGAACTGCCGGGGCGCACAGAAGTGCGCCCCGGCAGTGGTGGGCGGGCACTGCACCCGCTGAGTCCAGCTATCTGAGCCAGGCGGCGTGTGGTTTGTGCTGCTAGAGCCGTCTGAGGACGTCGCGGTCTCGTACCGGCCCCAGCAAACGGTCGTTGGTGACGTGACTGATGAGGAGCATTTGCCGTTCGGGCTGAGCCGGAATGTGCTTGAGGTGCGGGTGGCGGAAGATGACGCCGCGGCCATCTGTCATTCTGACCAAGAGGGACCAGCATGACGATAGCCACTGGAGCCCGAGACCGCCCGATTTCGGGCAAATTCCATCCTGAGGAAACAACAGCATTTCAGGCAGACCATTTCTGAGGAACGGCGACAGCTTGACTTCAGAGCTTCCCCAAGTACAGTTCTTCTCGAAGCAAGACCGCAAACAAACGGAGGCAGAATGAAGTCTGTTGGTTCGACCGGAGCGCTGCTCGTCTTTGTCGCCATTCTCGTCGCCTTCCCTGGATGCTACAGACCGCCGGGTGTCCTCGCTTTTTACGTCGACGCATTCATTCCTGATTCCGGCATCCAGAACGACGTCCGCTACGTGACCTGCATAGTCACGGGGAACGCCGTGAGCTACGATCCCGGGCTGTCCACGTCATTCGGCTCGGACCCAATCAACCTAGACGTGGCCTGGCGCAACACCCAGGGCCGCGAGTATGCGTCCAAGCGCCTGGTCTTCACCCACCACGATCACAAGATAACCGACACCATCACGCACGCCGCACCGCCGTATTTCGTGCTGGACAAGAAGTTTTATTTCACTGCGAAGTGGAAAGACCACGACGGGGAGCATTCGTGGACGTCCGGAGTCATCGACTGCCGTGTGACCAAGGGCACGCCCACTCTGGATCCGGAGTAGACCGCAGCGGACGAGAGGCAAGCACCCACTTCCGGGAACCAAGGCCGGCGCGTGCTTGTCGAAGGGCAAGGCGGAAAGTGACCTGTTCGGCGACAGCGGAGCGACGGCTGAAAGCCGCCTGCATCTCCCCTGCCATCAGCGCGGGCGTGGGAGCGGGGTAGGCTCTCGCCCGCCCCTGCCGACGCTAAACGCCAGCCGCAGCCTACTGCTGCCGGCCGAGTTGCTTCTCGCCGAAGACCTGCCCGGTGAAGACGGAGAACTTGGCGTCCGGGCTCTTCCACGCATCGCGAGGCAGTTGCGCCTTGAGACATAGCTCGGAGAGGTAGGTGTTCCGGTCCCAGCCTTGCTCGACCGGGACTTGCGGCAGGAACACGGCACCACGACCCGCCTTCCTGATCACCACTCCGTGTTTGCCGACCACGACTGAATCCGGGCTCGGAACCGTGCGCATCGGGCTCAGCACGGTTATCTCGATGTCGACTCCATCCAACTCGCCGGCTTCAACAGGGCGGAACCTCGGGTCCTCGGTTGAGGCGGCCACCGCCATGTCCCTCACCGTCTGAAAGAGCGGCTTCAGCGCCTCGATGTAGCCGATACAGCCACGCAACTGCCCGCGTTCGTGCAGGGTGACGAATGCCCCGAACTTCTCACTCAGCTTCGGCGTCAAGGGCTTAGCCTCGGGTATCTTGCCGGTTCGAATGTAGCTCTCAATCGTGCTGCGGGCGATCCCGAGCAGGCTCTTCTGTTCCCGCTCATTCAGGTCGTCGCTTGGGACAAGCTCGTTCATCGTTCCTCGTTCATCGTTCCCCGTTGATCCCTTCCCGGATGCCACGAACGCAACCGCGCTGTAGCCCACACAGTATCCGCCGCGTTCGCCGGTCACATCGTTGGAATTGGTCTGGGCCAGGACGACCGCGGTATCCGCACCCAGCTTGCGGGCAGCGACCATCATCACGGTAACCGCATTCGCCCCGCACGCCTGGGCCTCGTCGCGTTCGTACGCCGCGTGAAAGGCTTGAGGGTCAAACTTCGCCATCAGTTCGACGGCGGTCCGGTCGATGCGGTTGGCATCATCGTACGATTCTCCATGGTAGAGGTCGGTAGATGCGAGCAACACGACCTTTCTGCCCTGGACGGCCGCGGCCACTGCCTTACCGACCCGCTCGCACTGCTCAAAGGTAGGCTGCAACAGCATGATCGGCACGATCTTGAAGTCAGAGAGGATGCGCTGCAGGAACGGCACTTCGACCTCGATCGAATGCTCCCTGGCATGAGCCTCGGGCATATCGACGAAGAACTTGTCCTGCGCCAGAATCGCTTTTGCCAATCCCTCATCAATCGCTACGTCGCCGAGCGGCGTGTGCCAGGCCCCCTTGGCGTACAAAGCCGCGTTCCTGAGCATGACGTGGTGACTCGTACCGAGCATCACGACCGTGACCGAATCCATGCCCTGCAGCAGTTTGAATGCACGTGCCGCGGTCGGCCCGGAGAAGGGATAGCCCGCGTGCGGCACCTGGATTCCGATGAGCGTACCGGAAATGGCCGGTACCTCTGCATCCGCGAGCATCGAGTCAACCATCGCGGTCAGAGTCTTCGCATCACCCGGATAGAACTGCCCTGCAACTGCCGGCTGTCTTGCCACCCTAGCCTCCTTTGGTTGCGCGCATACCAGCAAAGCGAGTACCATCGCACCCATCGCCATCACCCTACATTCCCGTCCGCAGTTCGTCAATCGTCGTTTGGCGCTCGGTGTCCTCTAGAGCTTCGACCACTTTCCGCACCGGTCCCCGTACCGGTCGATCACCTTCAACTCGCGCAGAGTCTCGATCACCTCGCAACGGTTCGGGCAGCCCTCACACTCGAAGGCCCGCGTCTCGAACGCCGTATCCGCGACGTTGAAGCCTGCGAACCGCGTGCCCTTGCCGTCAGTCTCTTCCGAGGCGACAATCGCCGCCCCGACCGCACCCATGACCAGGAAGTGCTCCGGCACGAGCACTTCGTGTCCCAGCATAAGCTCGAACGCCTTCTTGACCCCGACGTTGGCCGCGACCCCGCCCTGAAAGAGAACCAGCGGGTGTATCTCTTTGCCCTTGGCTACGGTGTTCATGTAGTTGCGGACGATGGCGTCACACAGCCCGGCCACGATGTCCTCGGTCGAAATGCCGAGCTGGGCCTTGTGGATCATGTCGCTTTCGGCGAAGACCGTGCAGCGGCCGGCGATGTTCACCCGGTTCTTGGCCCGCAGCGCCAGCCCGCCGAACTCCTCGATCGGGCGTCCCAGTCGCGTCGCCTGATGGTCGAGGAAGGAACCGGTCCCGGCGGCGCAGACCGTGTTCATGGCGAAGTCCACGGGGATGGCATCACGCAGGATGATTATCTTCGAGTCCTGCCCCCCGATTTCGATAACGGTCCTGACCTCAGGATGGAAGTGGCTGGCCGCGACGGCGTGGGTGATGATTTCGTTCTTGACGATGTCGGCCTGCACCATCACGCCGGCCAGCCGGCGAGCTGAACCGGTCGTCCCCGCCCCCAGGATTCTGATGCCGGTGTCGACCTGCGCGCCCAGTTCGGCGAGCAGCCGCCGGATGGAGTCTATCGGGTTGCCCTGCGTGCGCAGGTAGCGGCTGGCGAGGACGTTGAACTTGCGGTCAACCACTACCCCCTTGGTTGAGATGGAACCGACGTCAATTCCGATGTAGGCTTCGACCAAGCTTTCTCCTCTTCACCAGGTCGACAAACGCTTCGAGCCGCGTAAGCAGACCCGTCCGCGACGTGTGCTCGTCAAACGAAAGCGACAGGACCGGTATGCCCGTATCCTCAGACAACTTCTGCAAGGCCTCGAGCGCGATATTCTCCGGCATGCAGGTGAACGGGAAGATATGTACGATACCATCCAGGCCCTGCTTCTGGAAGTGAACCGCCTCACCCACCGTCCTGATTGCCTCGCCGCCGGGTGACTCCTGCAGGTAGCGGCGCGCCAGACGCTCCGAACGCACGAACGCCGGGTCCGAAGAGAGCAGGTGGCGGATATGGCGGTACAGGCTGCGCTCGAACACTACTTCGGCGCCCATCTTGCCCAGTTCCTTTTCGATCTCCTGGCTGGCAAACTGCTCAATCATGAAGTAGATCTCCCCGACGAGCCCCAGCCGGACCTGGGGTTGAAGACCGTTCAGGTTGAATATCCTCCTGACCTCGCCGCGCGCCGCCTGGATCTCTCTCAGGGTGTGGGCTTGTTCGATGATCGCCAGAGCTTTCGGCTTGGCCTGCTCCGCGCCATCAAAGTCGACCGCCATCTTCCGGTTCAGGTGCTGCCTGAATTCCTGGGTCAGTTGGCTCTTGGCCAGCATCTTCGCGACTGCGCGGACGACCCGCCACGGAGGCACGCCGAAGACCCCGGGCATGATCCTGAAGACGAAGTCCAGCGGTGAGTACTGGGTCACCGGGATGAAACGGCATTCTTTGCCGAGGTTCTTCAGAGCCTGCTCCTGCAGATAGTGGTAGTACCCGAACCGGCACTTGCGTGCCCCCGCCGCCATGAACATCGTGTCCGCTCCAAGCTCCAGGGCCTCCAGCATGTTCCCGAGCGTGATCTTGAACGGCATGCAGATCAGCTCGGGCGAATGCAGCGACCCCAGTTCGATCGTCCGACGGGAGTTCGGCGGCGCCGGGATTACTTCTGCCCCGAGGTCCTCGAGGAACGTCTTCAGCGCATACGTGTCATAGCCGACGTTGGGGAACGATGCTTTCATTTGCGGGCGCGCGGATCAGGCGGCCTTTGGCCGGGACCGCCGCCGCTCTGCAAGTTCCAGGAATGCCTCAATCCGGGTCACGATCCCGGCCGTGCCGGTGTGCTCGTCGATGACGAGCTGCAGGAAAGGGATGTCCCGCTGCTGTGCCTCTTCGCGCATGAACTCGGCCACGAGCGAATCCGGGCCGCATCCCATCGAAACGATCATGCATACTCCGCCGACCTTGTCGACCAGAAATCGAAACGCGTTGTACAACTCCCGTTCGTATACCCAGCGGATGCTCCGGGCAAAGCCCTGGCGGCTGCGCAGCACCATCTCCGGCAGTTCATCCTTGGTGCAGATGCGGTAGCCGTGGCTGGTGAACGTATCGATCATGGGCCGCGAGATGAAGTCGTCCCCGAGATTGTAGAAGTGGCCGATAAGGGCAACACGCTTCTCGCCCGCTGGGAAATCTGGAACCTGGTTGTGGACCGGCAGGACCTTGCCGGCCCGGGCCAGTGCCCGGACTACGCGCACGGGGTCATGGCACAAATCCATCCCGGCACCAAAGTGCGGCAGCCAGAGACTGCCCTGGATCTTCGGCGCGACAATCCGCACGCGGTCACCAAGCATCATACGCGCGATATCCACGATGCCGATCATCTTCGGGCAGGCGTAGAGCTTGTCCTCGAGCCAGAGCAGACGAGGCAGGAACAGCGCGTCAACCTGCCCGGCCAGTTCCTCAATGTGGCCGGCCATGATCTTGATCGGCAGGCAGACCTCGCTGGAAACGTACCCCAGTCCGGTCTGCAGCAGAACCTTGTCCGTCCGACGGCTGACCACGACCTCGGCCCCAAGGCCGGTGAGGTACTGCTCCCAGAACTGGCCGTAGCGATGGTACAGCAGGGCCCGGGGAACACCGACTTTCATCACCGAATTGTAGGTTGCCAAGGGTCAAAGTCAATAGGACGAAGGGCCGGGGCTTCAACTGGCCCAGACCCCGACGCTGAATAGCTCAACTCCCGCCGCTTGACAGAGGGACAGCGGCGGCTATCCTGACCATCCGTGGTCAAAGCCTGTGTACTTTTTGCCGCCGGCACCAACTGCGACCAGGAATCGGCCTACGCCTTTGAACTGGTCGGCGCGGTCCCGGAGGTCGTCCACGTCAACCGGTTCCGCTCGGGTGAGCGGAAGATCAAGGACTTTCATATCCTGCTGATACCGGGCGGTTTCTCATACGGCGACTACATCGCCTCCGGCCGGATCTTTGCCAACGAGCTAAAGCACTTCCTGCGCGACCAGATCGAGGAGTTCATAGCCGACGGCAAGCTCGTGCTCGGCATCTGCAACGGATTCCAGGTCCTGGTCAAATGCGGTCTCCTACCTGCTTTTGAGCGGCCGTTCGAGCCGCAGACCGTGACCCTCGACACCAACGATTGCGGCCGGTACGAAGACCGCTGGGTGTATCTCAGCGTCGAGGACTCGCCCGGCATCTTCACCCGCAGCATCGAATCGCCCATGTACCTGCCCGTGGCGCACGCCGAGGGCAAGTTCCTCGCGAAGTCGGCAGCGATCCTCCGCCGCCTCATTGACAACCGCCAGGTCTGCCTTCGCTACACCACGCTGAACGGCGACCCACCCGGATTCCCGGACAACCCCAACGGCTCCGAGGATAACGTCGCCGGCATTTGCGACCGGACCGGCCGCGTCTTCGGGCTGATGCCGCATCCGGAGAGATTCGTGCGCCGCGAGCAGCACCCTCGCTGGCATCGAGAACGAGTTGACGAACCGCACGGCATAGCCATCTTTCGAAACGCGGTTGAGTATGCGCGCAAGAACCTCTAGGCAGAAGTCCGGAATGCGAATGACGAATGCCGAATCGCGCGGCAGTCGGATCAGCCGACACCCGATACTGACCTTCGAGGACAAAGGGCCTGTGAAGTTCTTCTTCGAGGGTCGGCCGCTACAGGGACGCCGGGGCGAGACGGTCGCGGCCGCACTTGCGGCAAACGGCATCCGGCTCTTCCGGCACGCGGAGAAGACCGAACGTGCCCGCGGCTTCTTCTGCGCGGTGGGCAAGTGCGCTTCCTGCCTGATGATTGTGGATGGTCAGCCCAATACCATGGTCTGCATGGAACCTCTGCACGAGGGCGCGAACGTTGAGCGCCAGCGCGGCCGGGGAAAGCTCCCCTAGGAGCAGGACAATGCAGAATCCAGAGACCAGAATCCAGAGTTGCAGGCAGCCATGAACTCTGGTTTCTGGATTCTGAACTCTGAACTGTCATGAAACAGACTGATGTTGCCATCGTCGGCGGCGGCCCGGCCGGGCTCTGCGCCGCCATCGCCGCGTCCCGGCTTGGTGCCAAGGTCGTGTTGATTGACGACAATGACAGCCTCGGCGGCCAGCTTGTGAAACAGACCCACAAGTTCTTCGGGTCCAAGCGTCACTACTGCGGCACGCGCGGCATGGACATCGCGGCCATCTTCGAACAGGAACTCCGCACCCTCTCCGCCGAAATCCTCCCCGGCACATCGGTCGTCGGCCTCTACCCCTCCGTCACCCGGAAACCAGCCAAGCCTACTCCAAGACCGGCGCAAGGCGACCTCTTTGCCGCTGAGCCTCCACCTTCGATCTCGCAGGGGATGCTCGCGCTCGCCAGCCGCGAGCGATTCACCAAGCTGGGTTTCAAGTGCCTCATAGTGGCGACCGGCGCGGCCGAGAACAACCTCCTGTTTGAGAACAACGACCTGCCCGGCGTCTACGGCGCTGGCGCGGTCCAGACCTTGATGAATGTCCACGGTGTCAAGCCCGGTACCCGGGTCCTGATGGTCGGGTCCGGCAACATAGGCCTGATTGTCTCCTACCAGCTCATCCAGGCCAGCATCGAGGTCGCGGCCGTGGTCGAAGCCCTGCCCCGGATCGGAGGGTACCACGTCCACGCCGCCAAGCTCGCCCGTCTCGGTGTGCCCATCCTCACGTCGCACACCGTCCTCTCCGCCGTCGGCAAGGAGGAGGTAGAAGGCGCGGTTATCTGCCGGGTAGGCGAGGACTTCAAACCACTTGCCGGCACCGCCCGCAAACTGCAGGTCGATACCATCTGCCTCGCTGTCGGCCTGACCCCTCTATCGGAGCTGCTCTGGCAGTCAGGCTGCCGGATGGTCTACGTTCCTGAGCTCGGCGGACACGTCGCCTGGCACAACCAGGCGATGCAAACCAGCCTTTGCCACATCTACCTTGCCGGCGACGTATCCGGCATCGAGGAGGCCTCGACCGCCATGCTCGAAGGCCGGGTGGCCGGCGCCCACGCCGCCGCGCAGGTCATCGGCTCAAGCCCGGAAACCGAGCAGGTCATCGCCGAGTCACAGGCCGAGCTCTGCGCCATCCGCCAGGGGCCGTTCGGCGACAAGGCCGCGTGCGGCAAGGCGAAGCTCGCCGAGTGCGCGCTTCTCCCCGCCTAGATTCTCAAGTAGATGATTGCGACTACGCTGGCCATCCAGAGCAGCACGTCGACCATGAGCGGCAGATCACCCCAAAGCGCCTGCTCCGGCGCGCCGCCCATCTCCTTCCGATAGACCAGGTACAGATAGCGGTACACCGCGTAGAGCACGAACGGGACAGTCAACATCAGACTGTGGGTGCCGAACTTGGCGACTGTCTCCGGAGCAATCGTGTATAGACAGTAGGCAATCACGGTCGCCGAAGTCGCCACCGCCATCATCTGGTCGAGCAGCGGTTCCGAGTAGTTCTCCAACACTGCCCGGTGTCCGGCTCCACCGTCCTGCAGGGTGACGAGTTCGTGCCGGCGCTTGGCCAGTGAGACGAAGAGGGCGAACAGGATCGTACAGACGAAGAGCCACGATGAAATGGTGACGTGCACCAGAACCGTGCCCGCGACCGCCCGCAGGGCAAACCCGGCTGCGACCGTCATCACATCCAGCACGACCACATGTTTCAGCCGGAATGAGTACGCGACTTCCAGCACAAAGTAGGCAAGACCCACCACCCCGAACCGCCAATCGAGCACGAAGCCCCCAGCCAGTGCCAGGATGGCCGCGACTGCGGCCGCGACCCTGGCCGCGCCGGGCTGCAGCCGCCCCGATGCAATCGGTCGGAGGCGCTTCAACGGGTGGAGCCGGTCCTTCTCCACGTCCATCAGGTCGTTGACAATGTAGACCGATCCGGAGAGAAGGCAGAACGCGACGAGCCCTGCCAGGGATCGGAGCAAGTCGGTCAGGTTGAAGAGGTTGAGGGAGAAGACCAGTCCGGCGAGCACCAGCAGGTTCTTCGGCCACTGCTTCGGCCGGAGACTCCAGAAGAGTGCGCCTATCACGTGCCTGAAGTTCTAGCCGAAAACCCAACGAAGTCAACCCTGCCCGAGGGGAGTCACTGACCTCCGCACAAGTAATGCAGCACTCTCCCCCCTCCCTTCTATTCCCTCCCCCTTGAGGGGGAGGGAAGGGTGAGGGTGGCACAGAGATCCATTACTTCCACGAAGCTCAGCAACCACAGATGGACGCGGATTGCCGGACAGATGCGGCCCCTGTTTCTGTCTTTCGTGCTTCTAACATTGAACCGTCATTCACGTTTCGGCCCTCGGGCTTGTCGCGACCGGCGGCGACATCCCCGTCTCCGCCTGCCTTGACATTCCCCGCAATTCTGCGAACATGAAGGCAAGAGAACACATGGCCAACCGCATCAACTCCGTCTTTTCCCTGGAGGACACGCTCCTCGCCTACGCTGTGGGAGACAGAGGTCTCGCGCTCGGCTCCTCTGACGGCGGGGCGACATGGCGCAGGCTTACGCTCCCGCAGCACCCCAACCTCTACACCGTCTGCTTCCCGGGCCAGGGCACTGTCGGCTACGCCTGCGGCGACCGGGGTACGGTACTGCTTACAGAGGACGGCGGCAGAACCTGGAGAGCGCTCGACGTGGGCATCGACGTGGACCTGCGAGTCATCAAGTTCCGTCTTGGCCCGCAGGTCGGGTTCGTTGCCGGCGACGCCGGAACCGTGCTCCGCACTGCCGATGCCGGCAAGACCTGGACCAGGCTCGTAACGGCGACGGACCAGAAGATCATGGACATGGACTTCCCGTCTGACGAGACAACCGGGTACGCGGTCGGGCCGAACGGAACCATCCTCAAGACCACCACCGGCGGCCGCATCTGGTTCTCACAGACCGGCAACCTCCAGGGTGCGATGCCCTCGACTCACATAACCGCGGTCTTCTTTCCGAATGGTGACTCGGTCGGATTTGCCACTACGGCCAATGCCGGGATTCTGTTCACGCCCAACGGTGGCGAGGTCTGGCGGCCGCTGCAGCTCGGTTTCACTCCGCCCGCGCTTTACTCGCTAGACTTGCGGCGAGACACAATGGAGGGGTTTGTCGCGGGAGCACAGGGCACTCTACTCCATACCCGCGACGGTGGCGAGACTTGGGGACGACTGAACACGGGCACGACCGCTGACTTGTTCAGCATCCGCTTCTTCGCCGAGGGTCGGGCAGGTATCATCGCTGGAGACGAGCTGACGCTACTCTACACGACCGACGCGGGCCAGACCTGGACGCCAGGCAAGGTCCTCTAGCCCACAAGACCCGGAGTCCTGTCCTTGAACCCCGGGCCAGCCGCAGAATTGGCGCCCCGGTCTCCTGCCGGCGTCCGATACCGGGTCCAGCAGCCAAATGCCCTTCCCCGGCCGCCGAATTGACTTCATCCCTGATCCCGCCTATATTAACGCAAGTGTGGTCACACCGTCAAACAAGGCCAGACTTACTATTCGGGGAGTAGCGCAGTCCGGTTAGCGCACCACGCTTGGGCCGTGGGGGCCGCTGGTTCAAATCCAGTCTCCCCGACTTACAACAGGGTTTCGGGGTTCTTGGGTTCGAGGGTACAGGCCTGAATCAGAGGCCGGGATTTCTAAATCCTGGTTTCTGTATCATGGCCTCTGATCTCGGCCATTGACCTCATGATGCGCCTGTAGCTCAGTTGGACAGAGCATCGGATTTCTAATCCGATGGTCGGGGGTTCGAATCCCTCCAGGCGCGCTCTTAGGAGTGGAGCCGATTCACTCTGCCGCCTGCGCTGACCGGAGAAACTCAATCACCTGCGCCATGGCCCGGGCGCGGTGGCTGATCCTGTTCTTCACACCCAGTCCGAGTTCGGCAAAGGTCTTGTCGTGCCCTTCAGGTATGAATATCGGATCGTAGCCGAACCCAGAAGACCCGGCTGGACGATGTGCGATCCGACCTTCGCAGCGTCCCTCGAAACAACTCTCGCTGCCGGCGGGGTCGACAACGCACATCAGGCAGCGGAACCGAGCCGTGCGCTGCTCGTCCCGGACCGATACGAGCTTGCCAAGCACCTTTCGCATCAGCTCGGCATCGGTAGCCCCTGCGCCGGCATAACGGGCAGACATCACTCCCGGCTCTCCCCCGAGCACGTCTATCTCAAGACCTGAGTCTTCAGCCAGGGTCCAGAGATGGCAGTACTCGGCCGCGCTACGAGCCTTCTTGACGGCATTCTCACGGAGCGTGGCCCCATCCTCTTCGACGTCGGGCGCATTGACGATATCTGAGAGCGTTGTCACCTGCCAGACCGTGCCCTCAAGCGCCTGCCGCATCTCGATCACCTTGCTCCGATTCCGAGTTGCCAGTAGCAGTTTCACAGGAACCGCTTGCCCTTTGGCAGCGCGGCGATGTCGGCCAGCAGTTGCTTGATATCCCCAAGGCTCTTCTTCTGCGCGACGACAACCGCGTCGCCGGCGCGGACGATAACCAGGTCCTTGACACCCAGCGCGGCGACGATGCCGTGGTCCGAATCCACGACACAGCCCGACGAACCTCTGGCCACGAGCAGACCGTTGGCCACGTTCCCCGCTCTGTCGGGCTTGTTATGACGGCCAAGCGCGAGCCAGGAGCCGACATCGTCCCAGTCGAAAGAGCCGCGGACGCAAGCCACGTTTCCCGCCTTCTCCATCACCGCGTAGTCGATCGAGATGGACGGCACCCCGCGGTAGAGGCGGGCGAGAGCCTTCCTCTCTCGGGGCGTCCCTATCGCCCCGCGGAACCTCTCGAGTTCGGCATAGAACCCGGGCATGAACTCCCTGAACGCGGCAAGTATGGCGTCCACCCGCCATATGAACATGCCGCTGTTCCAGACATACTTCCCGGTCGCGAGGTATGACCGCGCCATGGCTGGACCGGGCTTCTCTCTGAACCCCATGACCCTGTGCGCGGTCAACCGCCCTTTGCCGAGAATTCGACTGCCGAGCTGGACATAGCCATATCCGGTGTCAGGCCGCTCCGGCCGTATGCCGAAGGTCACCAGCGACCCTTTCCGGACAAGTTCCATCCCCATCTGAACGGCCCGGAGGAAAGCGGCGCGGTCCTCAATCAGGTGGTCGGCAGGCAGAACCAGCATGGAGGCATCGGGGTCCTCGTGCCTCAGATACTGGGCAGCGAGTCCGATAGCGGGGGCCGTGTTGCGGCCCATCGGCTCGAACACGAGCCGCGCCGAGGCACCCAGCTGGCTGCGCAAGACCGGTTCGAACTCGGCCGGAGCAACGAAGAGCTGCCGCTCCGCCGGGCAAATGGGCAGGACCCGCCTGCTTGTCTCTTGCGTCAGCGACCGACGGCCGAACAAGGTTATGAACTGCTTGGGCAGGGCGCGTCGGCTCTTGGGCCAGAACCGTTCTCCCCTGCCGCCGCACAGGACGACCACGTACAGGTTCACTATTCCTCCTCAAAAGAGACCGAGCGCAGGAAAGCGCTCACAACCAGACCCCCGACCCGGGTCCGGATCGAGACCGGTATCCGTTCCGAGTCATCGGTCAGATAGACTGTGCCCAGCGGACCTCCGGCATTGGGCACAACCGCGATGCAGTCGAAAGCACCCGCCGGAGTGCTGACCGCCTTCGCGGCCCGGGCAACCGCGACCAGTTGGTAGTTACGCCGGTCAACGTGCAGCGCGGTTCTGACCGTATCCCCGGCCGCGAGCGACAGGGTGCGGAAGTAGTACCAGGTCGACAGCAGGTCGCGGGCGCCAGACTCAACGGAGGTGGTCCTGCCATCCGAGTAGTTGGCCACCGACTGGACCAGGTCGTAGTCCGCAGTCCACTCGGCCCGGTAACGAGGCTCGCGAGTCCGCTTGTATGACCGGAGCGTCACCATGTCCGAAGTCCGGCACCAGGTTTCCAGTCGGTAGTTGGCCCAGAAGACCCACGAAAACGACCGGGTCAGTTCCAGGTCTGCCCGGAAATGCCAGCACTCCTCGGTCCCGAGCGTCTCTGGTTGCAGCGTCTCGAGCCGGAGCCGGCCGATGGAAACCGGGCCGTAGCGCAGCCCGTAGTCGAGCCGTTCGCCCGGAACAAGGGCAACGGCCAACGCGGCGAGAACCGCTAGCATCGGGCTATCATAGAGGCGGATGAGGAATAGTCAAACATGGTAGACTGGCTCAAGCTCGAAACCGAAGATCCAGTGACGGTCGCAGCCCGAAGGACAGAGGCAGGTTTCCGCCCACGTTTCCCGTTTCCGAATCTCCCGTCGTCCGGGATTGGCTCGCTATCCGGGTTTCGAGCTTCAGTGTTCGGTCTCGCAAATACCTTCGAGACTTCGGTGCCGGTTCCGGGCCCGCCACATCCCTGCGAGGCAGGATTGACTCTCAGACCTCCGCCGCTAAGCTAGAGGCCGTCCTGTGTTGACTCTTCCAGGTCTCCTCCTCGCCGCCATTGTCGGACTGATGCCGCCGGCATCGTTGAAGGCGGTTGACGCGCCGAACGACCAAGGGCAGTCCATCATCCTGACCTGGACCGCTCCTGAGGGTGAATCGGTTCCAGTAACAGGCTACACGATTCTCCGCTCGTGCGCACCGGACACCGGATTCGCCGAAGTTGGAACCGAGCCCGCGGCCACCAGCGAGTACACCGACAATGACGTGATCGACGGCACCAAGTACTGGTACGCGGTCCAGGTGAAGAGCGGGGCGGATTCGGCCCGCAGCGCGGCGGTTGGCCCGGTCACAAGCAAGGCCCAGTGGTTCAATACCGCGCGCGTGAACATCCTCGTGGTCACCGTCGTGATCTGCGGGTTGTTCTTCTACTATCTGCAGCGGGCGCGCAAGGGCGCGAAGATGTACATCCGCAAGATCGCCGGGCTCGATGCGATTGACGACGCGCTGGGCCGCGCGACCGAGATGGGCAAGCCGATCCTCTTCAGCTTCGGCCTTGGCTACATCACCGACATGGTGGTCATCGCCGCCCTGCCGCTCTTGCGGAAGATCGCCAAGAAGTCGGCCGAGTACTCGACTCGGCTCATCGTGCCCAACTCCGACCCGATCGTGATGACCGCGGCGCAGGAAACGGTGAAGGAAGCCTACACCGAAATGGGCCGGCCCGATTTCTACAACCCGGACAACGTGACGTTCCTGACTTCGGACCAGTTCGGTTACGCGGCGGGCGTGGACGGCATCATCCTGCGCGAGAAGCCGGGCGCCATCTTCTGGTTCGGCTACTTCTACGCCGAATCGCTCATCATGGCCGAGACCGGCCACTCGGTCGGAGCCATCCAGCTTGCCGGCACCACGGAGACAACCCAGCTTCCTTTCTTTGTTGCCGCTTGCGACTACACGATGATCGGCGAGGAGATCTACGCGGCGTCGTGCTATCTGCGGCCCGAGCCGATAATGCTCGGTACGCTCAAGGGCGAGGACTTCATCCGTTTCTGGCTCATCGTGCTCGTCACCGCCACCGTCGTGCTGGGCACGGTCGCGGCGGTGCTGTCGAAACAGGCGCCGGTCCTGAACCAGGTATTCGAAACCGTGGTCCGCTGGGCGACGCCGGCGTACTAGAGTGAAGACAGGGTTCAAGGGTTCGCGGGTTCAGGGGTTCAGGTGCCGAACCACAACCAACCCCTCCAGCCAGAACCCCTTACTGTGAAACGCACGGTCCCGCTGGTTCTCGTCTTCTCGACCGCGCTGATGCTCATCGTGGCGTTCTTCATCCCGCACAGGCCGTTCGGCGACCTCGAATCGCGCTTCCTGAACTGGTACACGATCGTATCCGGGTTCACATTCCTGCTCGGGATCGACTCGCTTACCCGGCACCACCTGACCCGGGTCTTCCGCCGCGGTCAGGGATGGGGCTACAGTCTCGTGCTGGTACTCGCCCTGTTCGGCACAATGGCGCTCGGGTTCTACTCCTGGTTCAAGTTCCAGAGCCCGTTCGCTCTGCGAGCGCCGTTCATGTGGCTGTACACCTACATGATCATACCGCTCCAGTCCACGATGTTCGCGAGCCTCGCATTCTTCATCGTCTCCGCCGCGTACCGCGCGTTCCGCATCCGCAACTTCGCGGCCACGTTGCTGCTCGTGGCGGCAGTCCTGGTTATGATCGGTAACGTGCCTTTGGGCGGCTCGATCTGGCGTAGCATCGGTGCCCTGGTCCACGCGATAGTGCCCGCTGTTGACCTGGTGAAGTTCGGCAGGCTCGAAGCATTCGCGGCCGTCAAGGACTGGCTGATGTCAATCGCCACCGCCTCGGCCATGCGCGGCATCGGCATCGGCCTGGCCCTCGGCGGCATCGCCATGTCGCTCCGCATCATCCTCGGGATCGAACGCACCTACATGTCGTGAAGAGAAGTGCATGGTAGTGGTCAAGTGGTCTAGTGCTCCAGTGCGGGACGTCCGACACTTGAACACTGGACCACTGGAACACTCGACCACTCTACTATGAGATTCTGGCAACGCCTCTCCTCTGTCGACAGCCGCATCCTGTACCTGCTGCTGGCCCTGGCGGTCGCCTTGCCGCTCGTAATCAAGCCTAAGACCAGTATCCGCGTCTCCGAGCCGGTGCGCTCCGCATTCGAGGCAGTAGACAGGCTCGCACCCGGCTCGGTCGTCATGATTTCCATTGACTTCGATCCCTCCTCCGCGCCCGAGGTCCAGCCGATGCTCATCGGCATCCTGCGCCACGCGTTCAAGAAAGACCTGAGGGTCATCGTCACCGGCCAGCTCGCGCTCGGCCTGCCGCTGGCCGAGATCGCGCTGAACCAGGTCGCACCCGAAATGGACAAGGTCTACGGAAGGGACTACGTGAACATCGGGTACCGGCCCGGCGGCAGCGCGATGATGGTCGGTATCGGCCGGGAGATACGCGATTACTTCCGCACCGACTACCGCGGCGTGCCACTCGACTCGTTCGAATTCATGCGCAGAGTGCACAACTACAAGGACATCGGCCTCCTGGTCTCGCTCGCCCACGGCGCCGTCGCCGACATCTGGATTCAGTTCGTGGGTGGCCGGTACAACCAGGACATCATCGTCGGCTGTACGGGCGTCAACGCACCCAACCTGTACCAGTACCTGAACGCGGGTCAGATAGAGGGCATAATCGGCGGGTTGCAGGGCGCGGCCGAGTATGAAACCCTGATCGAGAAGCCGGGTTCGGCCACGCTCGGCATGCCGGCCCAGTCCTGGGGCCACGGCCTGATAATCCTGCTTCTCATCATGGGCAATGTCGGCTTCCTGCTCTCGCGGAAGAAGAAAGACAAGTGATGGTAGTGATCAAGAGGTCTAGTGGTCAAGTGACGGACGTCCGGCATTCCTACACTGGACCACTGGACCACTGGACCACTCTAAGATGCTCTTGAACATCATCGGCACCTGGGTCGCCGCCAGCCTGACCCTGGCCATTCTCTCCTTCCTCTACAAGGATAACCCCTTCTACAAGGTCGCCGAGCACCTTTACGTGGGCATCTCGGCCGGGTTTGCGGTCATCTACGCCTGGTCGTTCGACGTCTACCCGATGCTGGTGGACGCCTTCCGCAACAACCTGGCCCAGAAGAACTACCTGGAGGCCTGGATTCTCATCGTGCCGACGATTCTCGGCATCATGATGCTCTGCCGCTCGATTCCGAAGATCGCCTGGATCTCCCGCTGGCCGATGTCGTTCACGGTCGGGATCGGCTCCGGCCTCGGGTTGGTGGCCTCAGTCCAGGGCTACCTGCTGCCGCAGATATCCGCTACTCTCCGCCCGCTGATCACCGTCAACAACTTCGTAGTCTACGTCGGCGTCATTGCGACACTCTTCTACTTCTACTTCTCGAAGGAGCACAAGGGCGGGCTGGGCGTGGTGTCCCGCGTCGGCATCATCTTCATCATGGTGGCGTTCGGCGCGTCTTTCGGCTATACCGTGATGGCGCGTATCTCGCTGCTCATCGGCCGGTTCTACTTCCTGCTCCACGACTGGCTGCCGATCATACGCTGAATGGGAGTTAGCAGGTTAGCAGTTAGTAAGTTAGCAGTAGGACTCCTCACTGCTAACTGCTTACTCCTAACTGCCAACTTCGTCCTCGCCCAGGACCAGCCGCCGCTGACCCCGGCGCCCGCGGTCGAAGTGCCGGCCGAAGAACTCTGGTTGAAGCTGACCTCGAGCAGCGGCAGAAAGAAGCTCTCCCTTGTCATTGCCGACTTCAAGTCTCCGCCGGGCACCGACGCGCAGACCTCTGCCCGAATCAGAGACATCCGCTCGGTGCTCGTCGCCGACCTCAGGTTCTCACTCCACTTCACATTCGAGGAACCCGACTCCGGCAAGGCCTTCAACTTCTCGACCGACGAGAAGAAGCTGGACTACAAGGGCTGGGGCACGACCGGCGCCCAGATTCTCGTCTGCGGTGAACTGGTCACGAAACGGTCGGGTCCGCAGGTGCAGCTCCGCCTGTATGACCTCGACGTGAACCGGTTGATAGCCACGAAAGCATACGCCCTCTCTGAGCAGTGGCGCTGGCTCGCACACCAGATGGCCGACGAGGTCATCAAGCTGCTCACTCCGGACGACGGAGTGAACCGCACCCGCATCGCCTTCTCCCGCGCCATCAACCGTGAAACCAAGGACCTCTGCATTGCCGACTACGACGGCGCGGGGCCTGAGCAGCTGACACGCTCGGGCGGGCTCAAGCTCTTCCCCGACTGGGCTCCATCCGGAGCAGCTCTTGCCTACTGCACCTACGGCACCAGCACGCTCAACATCTACACCTACGCTCTCGGCTCGGGCAAGTCCGTGCTGGTCAGCGCGCGCACGGGACTTAACACCACACCTGCGTTCTCGCCTGACGGCCGCAGAATCGCCGCGTCCCTTGGATTCGAGGGTAACTCAGAGATCTACGTGATGGAGCCGAACGGCAAGGGCCTGAATCGGCTGACCAACAGCAAAGGCATCGACATATCGCCCTGCTGGTCACCCAACGGCCGCCAGATCGCCTTTGTTTCCGACCGCACCGGCACGCCGCAGATCTACGTGATGAATGCCGACGGAACCGACGTGCGGCGCCTGACATTCGAGGGTAGCTACAACACATCGCCGGCATGGTCGCCGCGCGGCGACCTCATCGCCTTTGTCCAGCGCCAGCCTGGCGGCACCAATCAGATCTGCGTAACCGACCTTGCCGGCGACACCTACATGCGCCTGACCTCGGGGATGAACAACGAGGACCCCTGCTGGTCGCCGGACGGCCTGCACATCGCCTTCGCCTCGAACCGCACCGGCCCGTTCGAGATCTACACGATGGACTGGACCGGCGCGAACCAGCACAAGGTCACGAACGTCGGTGGCGCCTATTCCCCGGCCTGGTCGCCCCGCTTGAGTCGTTGAGCGCCGAAGCGCCATCGGTCTCCGCCCTCCGCCTCAATCCGAACGAACGCATCATCGTCGTCGCTCCGCATCCGGATGACGAGGTGCTCGCCTGCGGCGGGATGATTCAGCAGGCACTCGCGCTTGGCAGTGCCGTCTGGGTCGTCTACGTGACTTCAGGCGAAGGGTCCTGGCCGGCCGCGTGGCGCGTCACCGGCCACATGCTCCCCGGCCCCGACGACTACCTGCAGCTTGGCCGTACCCGCATTGAGGAAGCCAAAGAAGGTGCGCGTGTGCTCGGTCTCGACCCGGGTCAGCTTAGCTTCCTTGGCTATCCTGACCACGGGCTCGCCCGTCTGCGCAGGCAGAATTGGACCACCCCCTATCGGTCAGCCTACACCCGATTGGACGCTGGCCAATACGGCGGAACCGGTCACGCATACACAGGCAGACAACTGCTGAGCGACATCGAATCTATCCTCGGAAACGTGAAGCCGACACGGGTATTCGCGCCGCACGCCCGCGAAGCGCATGCCGACCATCGCTCCACAGCGGCGCTTGTGGCTATGGCCTTAGAAGCCGGGCGGAGAACCGAGGGCGGCATCGGTCCGGAAGTGTATTCCTACCCTACCCGCCGACTGCCGTTTCCCCCTACTGGCACCGGCAGGAACGGTCATCTTTCACCGCCTGCTGACCTGGTCGGCACGGGACACCACTGGTTCACCTTCAGCCTCAACAGCGCCCAGCAACGCATCAAGAAGTCCGCCCTGCGCTGCCACAGGAGCCAGCGCGAAGCTTTCGGGAGCGCCCTTGGCGCTTGCCTGGCCGCCAACGAGCTGTTCGATCGCCCCGACTCCTGACCCCTAACTCCTGACTGCCCTCCGCTCGATGAGCGCCTGATAGAGATCGACCGTCTCGGCCGCGATGCGCGGCCACGAGAACTTCTCGTGAACGCTCACAAGCGCGGCCTGTCCCAGTTGCTTTCGTAGCGTTCTGTCTGATGTCAACAGCCCGAGCTTCTCCGAGAACTCGGCCGGGCTGCCCACAAGCAGGCCGGTCTCTCCGTCATCGACCAACTCCTTGACACCCCAGCGCCCGAATGCGACCGACGGAAGCCCGCAGGCCATCGCCTCCAGCAGCGATATGCCGAACCCCTCGCCTTTCGATGGGAATGCGTAGACGTCGAGCGCATTGAGCAGGGGAGCAACCTTGTCGAACGGCTGCGGCTCAAGCAAGGTGATCGCTCCGGATGAGGTGCGCGCCCGTTCTTCGACCGCGCCGCGCAGAGGCCCGGGCCCGGCCAGCAGCAGCTTCAGCCTCGAATCCTCCCGACGCAGTTGCTCGAACACCTCCAGTAGCAGTGGAATGCCCTTCGTCGTGTGCAGTCTGCCGACGAAACCGAGTACGATATCGCTGTCGCCAAATCCCAACTCTGAGCGCAGCCGCTGCCGTTCCGACGGCGCCGGCCGGAATTCGGTGGTGTCCACGCCGTTGGGTATGACCCGGATGGCGCCCGGGAACCCTGCTGACTCTTCGGCACAGGATTGGCTGACGGCTATCAGACCGTCTGCCCGCCTTGCCAGCAACTTCGTCAGGGACATCAGGAAAGGGCGGAATATCGCGGGCTTGTTCCGGACCATCGAATGCCTCGTCAGTACCGTGGCAATTCCGCGCCGTCGCGCTGCAGCCAATGCCTCGTAGACGAGGTACGAACCCTCGCTCTGACCGTGCACGATGTCGAACCGCGGCGCAGGGACATGACCGCAACGTCCGACATTGCGGATCGTATCCCGAGCCTTCGGACCCGGTTCCAGGCCGTCCAACAGCCGCTTGAACGATGAAACCATGCGTGGGTCGATGGCGATGTCGTGCTCGCGGTACACGAGCAGCCCGCCCGCCAAACGCTGAACCGGCACCGGCGACTCCACCTGGCGGGCAGCATGGTCTTGAACCGGCGGGAGTTTGTGAGTCACCACGACGACGTCGTGCCCCAGCCGTTTGAGCTCAGCGGAAAGGTACAGCACGTGGTTCTCCACCCCGCCAATCGACGGGAGGTACGCGTCGGTAACTATGCAGATGCTCAGTCGTTCGGGCATCGACATCCCTGCAATCCTACGCCCCACGGCTTGATAGTCAATCCGACTTCACCGCACAGATTCGGCAGTAGATAGTCACCACGCACGGAATAGAACTGACTCGCGACATGCTCCGCCCCCTCCTTTTCGTTCCCTCCCCCTTGAGGGGGAGGGAAGGGCGAGGGTCGCGGCATGTTCGCCTCGTGCCGGCAGCCGAGAGAGCCACTGCATGTAGGTGCTTGCTCTCGTGGACTAGCTACCGGCTCTGGGGCGGTGCACAAATGGAACGGGGCCCGATGGCCCCGTTCCTGACACAAGGAGGCGGACTTCTATTCGCCCTTCTGCTTCTCTGTCAGTTTCCTGCGCAGCTCGTTCAGTTCTTTCCTCAACTCATCCATCTGCTTGCGCAGGGAGTCAAGAGACAGGTCGGAGCGTTCGAGTTCGCGTTTGAGCTCCGGCCCGGCCTCGCGCAGGACCCGCTTGGCCTCCCGAAACGCTTCCTGGGGAATCGCCTGCCACTCGAAGTCGAATGCCTTCTCGGCTCCCTCCCGGGTCCCAAGTGTCACGTCCAGCTTCTTCTCTTTGCCGCGACGATGAACCTTGATTACCACATTCTTGTCCGGGCGGTCGCGCACTGCCCAACGCAGAGCCGAGCCGTCGGTCGTGGACTGCCCGTCGAGCAGGGTGATGACATCACCGGTTTCTATCCCGGCCTTCGCGGCCGGAGACCCCTCGGCAACGTCGGTCACGAGCACGCCGTGGTCGATGTCCAACGCCACCAGCATCGGCTTGCTCAGCTCGTCGGTGTAGACTCCAAGCCAGCCCCGTTTGGCTTCAGTTGAGTCACCGGCTGCGTACGCCAGAACGGGTACAAACACCGCCAGAAGACGCACAATCTTCACTGCCGCACCTACCTTTCAACGGTCGGCGCGTCCGGCGCAGGGTCGGACACGTCCCCGTGGATTACCAAGTCACTCCAGACACCCTGGATATCGATCTGCGGCCCGCCTGCGCCCTGCCGGGCCGACACTTCTTGAGCCGTACCCACGCTGCGGACCTCAAACGGCAGGCCTGAGACAATCCGCCCCTGCCGGGCCGTCGCGTCGATGCGGAACGGAACCTGCTCGCCCAGACTCAGGTTGACCCGGCCAAGCCGCGACATGATGCTGAGCGCGGCGAGTTCGGCGTCGTCCACCCAGGCATTGATGTCACCGTAGCGGTTGGCTATCGAGAGCGCGCCGCGGTCGGAACGGGCAAAGACGTTACCGAACTGGTTGTCGATTGTCACATCGTTGGTGGACTGCTCGGTGTGAACCGTCCCATAGCGATTCGTCACCTGTACCGGGCCGCCGGCAAGCCTCAGGTCCACGTCACCGAAGGAATTGCGCACCACGGTCAGGCCCCGGGTTTGGGCCAGGCGTACTCGGCCGTAGGAGTTCTCCACCACGCTCCGGTCGCACCGGTCCATCTCGACTTCGCCGAAGCGGTTCACGACCCGGCAGTCCCCATCCATCCCCACGACTCTCACGTCACCAAACGAGTTGCGCACCAGTGCAGCGACCCCTGCCGGCATCCTGATACTCATGTTCACTTCATAGCCGAGTTGCGGATCGAAGGGAACGTCTGACGGATAGACAGTGGCAATCACAAACGAGTCACCCTGCCCGGCCGCTTGAATCTCCACCTTGCCCGCAAACTCCTCGGCCAGCCTTCGGTCGCGGGCAGTCACGCGCACCAGCGCGTCGACCACTGCGTGCGCGCCGCCGGTCCCGATAACCGTGACGTCACCATACCGGTGGACAACGGCCGCCTTGGTGTGGCCGGCAAGCGGAACCCGCTTCTCAATCCTGCGCATTACCACCATCGGCCCGGCCGCGAGAACTCCGACCAGGACGGCCAGGCCAAGCGCGATCCTTCGGATGATCCTGCTCTCTGAACTCTGGATTCTGGACTCTGGACTCTCGACTCTGGACTCCACTACTGCCCCTCTGACGCGAGCCTATCCATCGCGCGCCGGCGGTCGGAACTGGCACCTGCATAGGCAGCGAGGACCCGCGCGTTGCCCGGGTTCTCATCGAGCGCGTCACGGCACTCGTCAATCGCGTGCTCGATCCCCCGGACGTACTCTCCGTACTCCTGCGCAGTCTGCTCTGCCGCCCTGTCCTTGCTCAGGTCGGACACGGCGGTGGCCATGCCCGCCGCCCCTACTCCCGACTCCCCACTCCCGACTCCCATTCTGCCGCCGATAACGACCACGACCAGCAGCATCGCGGCCAACGCCGGCACCCCGACCCAGAACAGCCGGGTCAACCTGCTCCGCCGCGTCCGGGCGCCGTGAGTGCGGGCCTGTATCGCGCCCCACACCCTGTCCGGCGGCATCAGTTGCTCCATCCCCGGCGCGGCGTCACGGATGGCGCGAACCTGCGCGAGCGATTTCCGGCAGACCTCGCATTCCGCGAGGTGCTCAGCCGTCCGGCCCGACACTTCAGATTCGAGGTCGCCGTCCAGATAGCCGCTCAGAATCTCTTCACTACAGTGTTGTTCCAAAACTCGCCTTTCCCACTTCTGCCTTCGCCACTGCCCGGCACTGGCCTATTCGTGTCTTGGTGTCTTGGTGGTAGAATCCCATCCGACACTTATGCCTTCTGCATTCTGACTTCTGCCTTCGGCCCTGCCCCACTACTCTCCCCTCACCCAGTGCCGGTCTTCCAGATATGGGGACAGCTCGCGCCGCAGGAACGCACGCGCCCGGTGAAGCTGCGACTTGCTGGCGCCGTCGGTTATCCCGAGTATCTTGCCAATCTCCTCGTGCTTCAATCCCTGGATGTCGTGGAGGACGAACACCTGCCGATAGCCTTCGGCCATCCGCGGCAGGCAGCTCTCAATCAACCGGGTCACGGAGAGCGGCGTGGAGCCGACCTCCATGCCATCATCCAGCGACACCGCCTGGCGGAGTCGGCGCCGACGGCGAAAATCCAGGCATGCGTTTACGGCAATCCGGTAGATCCATGTCGATACCGCCGAATCGCCCCGGAAGGACTTCAGCTTCTTGAAGACCTTAACGAATACGTCTTGAGTGACATCCTCGGCGTCTGGGCGGTTGGATAGCATCCGGTAGGCGGTACTATACACCCGACCGCGGTACGTTTCGTAGATCCGCTCAAAACACATCTCCGCGCCGCTCTGGCGTTCCGTATTGGTTGTCTGAATAGTATCGTTCACCGGTCTCGGAGGTTTAGACGCTCCCCCAGACTCGGGGTTGCCTCTGCCTTCTTGACGATGCAGCTCCGCCTGAAGGCGATCGGCATCGGCCACTGGACTGAGCTAACGCACTGACGGAACTTGCTTTGTACGGACAGAGAGCCGGCGGCTGGTCGCTATTGCTCGGACCAGTCTTCCTCCTCTTCTTCCTCTTCAGCCTTGAAGAAAGTCTTTCCGAGACGCACCCCGATCTGCAACGCGAACCCGTTCGGGCTGAAACGCGGCGGGGCATCGTCGCCGAACCACCCTGGCCCGGCCATCGGCATCAGGTAGCTCGCCTTGGCGAACAGGCCGACGTAGGAACCCTGCCCGGTCGGCAGGGCTCCCATCACTTCAAGTCCGGGGGCGGCGCTGAAGGTCCAAGCCGCGTACCACCGCTTGTACCACTCTCTGAAGTTGCCAAGGCCGTAGCCATACTCAACTGAGTGCGCGTAGACCACAAGACCTGTTCCAGCCAGGCCCAGGCATGGTCTGAGCCAGAACCACTCAACCGGCGCATACGGGTATCCGGCCTCGAACTCGGCCCGGATCCCCGCAAGTTCACATCCCAGGGAGTCTGCGTGGTTGGAGCGCACGGTGAATGCCCCGGACCCGCCCAGTGTTACTACTCCGACTTGTCCGCCCCCGTGCCCCCCGTACCACCACAAGGGTGCGCTGTACGTGAACTCGCTGCTGCCGCCAACTCCCGATGAATCAACAAGTGGAATCTTGTTGAGGGAATCAAGGTGGTGCTTCAACCCACTGAAATCAGGGAACCCTGCGGTGAAGTCAAGCCCGCCGTAGCCGTAGCCGATGGCCGCCAAGCCGAGGACGACGATGACCACTGTCTGAATAGCGCATTTCAAACCTACCTCCCTATCTGTTGGTTGAGAGAAACAGGATTGGTGAAGTCATACTCCACCGGCCCGACCCGCACCGCGTCGCCGCCGGAGCGCGCGGGTTTAAGCAGCTCGGGTAGCTGCGGGTCGGCCCATATGCCCAACCCGCGCCACTGCCAGAGCGGCCTAGTTGAATCCTCGACTGCATATGCCCAAATGACCCGCACCCGGCGCTTTCGGTGCCCGTTGTATTCTTCAAGAGTTGAGTACAGCGCCCAGTCCAATACTGCCTGCAGCGTCTCGGTCGGCATTCCGGGCAGCACCAGAACCGCCAGGTTGAGTCGCTCGACGCGACTGCTCGAGACATCAGTCACACCGACCACCCGGAATTCCGGGCGTGGCAGTGACGGGCGACTGAGTAGCGGTCGCTCAGGTTGTGACGGCCAGAACATCATGACCGCGGCGCCGACCGCGGTCAGCACCAACACGCTCAGCCAGTAACCGCGGGAGCGCGAACCACGCATCTGCCGTCCGAGACGGTCGGCCAGCGTCCGCTCGGGCATCTGCATGATCCTGATTCTAGTGGCCGAAGAGCGCCCGCGCAAGTCCGCTCGGAGTCGCAGCGACGGCAGCCCCGGCTTGACTCTCGCCTCGTGCCTGCTACAATCGCACGGCGCCGGCGTGGCTCAGTCGGTAGAGCAGCGGTTTCGTAAACCGCAGGTCGTCAGTTCGATTCTGACCGCCGGCTTCCTGTTCTCTTCGTCCCCGACCCCGGATCCGTTACTCAGCACAGGGCGCCTGCCGCATCATCGGATACCCAACCAAGACAGGTCCAGCCGAAGACGACGAGATAGACACCGATTGCGTCCCGACCCGAACCCAGGCAGAGCCCGCCCCGGGTGGCGCTTGACGATGTGGCACGGGATGCCGATTACACGCGACCCTGCGCTCCCTTTCCCCTCAGTGGCGAGTCCCATCTCGCTTCTCGGAACCAAGACCGACCTTGACTCTTGTCGCTTATCCAATATCCTGACCCTGACTTTAGCATGACTGATCGCGCCTCTCCTCACGACAAGCTGCTCTTCATCTTGTATCTGGCTGCAATGGTCGCGCTTGGAGTCGCGACACACGGGCGAGAGCGCGCGTTCGGGAGACTGACTCTGATACCTCTGGGGTTCGCAGCGATGCTCGCGCGCGGAAGGGATCCGCGTCGTGAGGCCGAGGAGCAGTCGGCCTTCGAAGAAGCCGAGCGCCGACGGGCCGAGCGGCGCGCCGGAGCAGCATTTGACAGCTTCGCCGACTCCAGTCCTATCAGCATCGAGATTTTCTCCCTTGACGGCAAGCCGCTTCGCAGCAACAAGGCGGCCGAGCGGCTGCTCGGGATGATCCCCCCGCCAGGAATCCCGCTCTTTGATGAACGCGGACTGAAACGCGCCGGATTGCTGGAACCGCAACTAAGGCGGGTTCTTGCCGGCACCCGCGTCGAAACGCCGCCGACATGGTACGACCAAACTGAGATCGGCCTGCCGGGCATACCCGGCCGCAAGGTCTGCTTCCGCGCCACGGTTTTCCCGATACTGGACAACGAAGGGCAGGTAACGCGCATCGCCGTGATGCACGAAGACCTGACCGAGCTCAAGAAACTCGAACAGGAGGCCAAGGAAAACGCCGGACGCTTCGCCTCCGCCCCGGCGGTATTCGAAGCCGAGCCGCCGCCGGGCACCGACGCCCGCGACATTGAGTTCCAACGCCGGAAACTGGAAGCCGCCCTGCGCGAGAATGAAGAGCGCTACCGATCACTCGTCGAATCGACACACGGATATGTCATCGCGCGCTTCTCTGAAGACGGCCACATACTGGCCGTAGGCCCTGAGGTCGAGACGTATTGGGGCATCAAGCGCGACACGATAGTTGTGGACAACCTCGCCTTCTTCAGCCGCATTCACCCCGATGACATCGAACTGGTCAAGTCGACAGAGGCGACGGCGCGCAAGACAGGGTCGTACCCGGACGCCTACCAGTTCCGCGTCGTAAACATGACGACGAACGTCACGCACTGGCTTGCGGCCCACGGCTCGGTCAGCACGTACGCCGGGAAACGGGTATTCGACCTGCTGCTGGTCGACATCAGCGAGGCCCGCAGGCTGGAGGACGAACTGCATGAGCGGGAGAGAAACGTCGCCGCCATGATAGCCAGCACGGGTGACGGTGTGTTCACGGTCGACAAGGAGTGGGTCATAAAGAGCTGGAGCCCGGGTGCCGAAAACGAGACCCGGGTAGCCGCTGCAGAAGCAGTAGGAAAGCGGCTCTGGGAGGTCTATCCCGACCTGGAGAAGAGCGGCTTCGGCCCGGTCTACCGCAAGACCCTGCTCGACCGCACGCCCCAGTACTACGAAGGTTTCTATCAAGATGGTCGTGAGAAGTACGCCGGGTGGTTCGCGGTTTCCGTGTACCCCAGCGGTACCGGCATGATGGCGCTGATCCGCAACGTGTCACTCAGGAAGCGGGCCGAACTGGCCTGGCGCGAGGCGGACGCCAAGCTCAAGGCGCTGCTCGAGGCCCCCGGTTTCGGTGTCACCATCAAGGATCACAACCTGCGCTACACCCTGGCCAATGCGGGCGCGATGAAGATGATGGGACCGAATGCTGGGGACTCGGTCCTGGGAAAGACCGACCTGGAGATATACAACGCCAAGGTCTCGGCGCTCATGGCCTCCCACGATCGGCAGGTGATGGAACGAGGACAACCGGCGGAACTGGAGGTCGCCCTTCCCGATGGGACCAGCGCCAATGCGGCCTGGTACCACATCAGCAAACAGCCGCTCTCCGGTCCGACCGGCACAGTCGTAGGCATCCTCGACGTTGCCTGCGACATCACCAGCCGCGTGCGCGCACAACAGGAACTGCTCCGCCGCAGGGAGTACCTGGAGAAACTATTGGGCGAGCAGGGCCAATCATTGCGCAAGGCACAGGAAGAACTCACACGCTGGACCCGCTGATCGGCGCGTTGTGAGGACGATACACATGGCCCGCGGTGCTCGCAACAGGTCGGAAAGAAGACCCGCCGCAGACACGCCGTCATCAACAAGCGATTCGCCCGAACTCCAGCCTCTTGGCCGGTTTGCTGCCAAGTACTGGCTGCCCCTTATTCTGCTCGTGATGATGGGAGCGCTGGCGCTGCGTGCCTCGGACCTGAAGGCTGACCCTCATCTGGACCAGCGTGAGGGCTTGGTCTGGAGCTTCGGACCGTATACTGATGAGGGACTCGATTCGTATTCCGCCCGCAATATGGTCCTGTATGGAAGTTGGCGGGTGGATGACCTTTTCCCTTTGGTCGTCTATCCGCTCGTCAACTACCTGATGGTGCTGGTCTTCAAACTGCTCGGCATGGGGTTCGTCCAGGTAAAGTTGCTCTCGCTCCTCGCCAGCGTCGGCTCGGTATTCGTCATGTACCTGCTCGTGAAGGACGACGCCGGGCCTGTTGCCGGCCTGCTGGCCGGGCTGGTGTTCGCCACCTGCTTTCCTCTGACCATGTACGGCCGGCTGGGACTGGTCGAGCCGGTGCAGATTCTCTTCCTGCTACTCACTGGCCTCTGCTACGTGCGCGGGCTCAGGCGCCCGCTGCTGATGGGGGTCGCCGGGCTGCTCGCGGCCTCCGCCATACTGCTGGTGAAGGCATCAGCCGCGTTCATAGCGCCTGCGCTGGTCGTCGCTTTGATCTGGGAAATCCTCGCCGTCCGCAAGGACCGGGCTGCAGTGCGAAGCATGCTCCATGGAATCGGCTGGGGACTGGCTGGAGTCGCTGGCGCAATCGCCATCTGGCTCGCCATCGTGTTTCTGCCCCACCGAGCCGACTACGTCCAGTACGTGCTCCGCCACTCGCTGGAGTCGCCCGCCGGACATCCCCGTGGGATTGTGGCGTACCTACTCAACACGTTCACAGTTGGCTACTGGACCGGACTCGTACCGCGTCTCCCGTGGGTTGCAGCCATCGGGTTCATCACGCTACCGGTGTTGTCGGCGGGCCGCCGTCCTGCCCTGCGCTTCCTCAATCTCTGGTTGATTCTGGCCCTGCTCATGCTCGGGTACATGAACTACCGACCGGACCGCTACGAACTCGTTCTGTTGCCGACGTGCGTCGCCGGTCTTGCCGTTGCCCTGGCTCGAATCATCGAAGCCGGAGTCCTGCTGCCCAAACTGCGGCCTACCATCGTCAAGACCGGCTTGTACGCCATCTGGCTCTGGGTACTGGTCACGCAACTCGCACTCTACACGCACGGTTTCTGGGGCAAACTGCAGCCCCGGACCGATCCCGGTCTGCTCTTCCTGACATTGGTCTTGTCTGCTGCTGCCAGCATCGTCTGCTATGCTGTCGCCCGGATCGTGCGCCACGGAGTGATCGTGCGGCACCTGGCCATACGCCTGACCATTGCCATCATACTGCTCACCCTGGTGGTGCGGTTCGACCTCGTGCAGTTCTCCCGCTGGTTCAGAGCCCGCACGCATGTCATGGTGGAATCCGGGGCTGACCTGGACAGGTCCCTTCCCAAGGACGCAGTACTGGCCGGCAACTGGGCACCGGCACTGCTCATCGGATCCAAACGCCGCGCCGTGGCTGTAACTGACTGGGCGAATGCCGACGACCCGGTAGGGAGATTCGGCGCCACGCATCTAGTTACCGTAGCCAACGGGTTCGACATCAAGCTGTTCAGCCGACTCTACCCGGAACTGATAGAACGGGCGCTGGTCTTCCGGCGATACGACGTCAACGGAACCCCGTTGCTGGTCTGCGAATTGCCGAAGCGCAGTGAACAGCCACCAACATCGAAGCCCGACCGTTAGCTGCTGCTGCCCGGCAATCCGGAACTCGGTACGCCGATTCCTTGCCACACCCTCTTCTGTGTTGTTTGGCGCAAGCGGCTGCGTATCAGCGTAGCCGTGGGCGATCAATCGCTCCGCCGCAATCCCCCACTTGACTTGCAGGTACTGCCTTACTGTCTCTGCCCGAGCCTGTGATAGCTCCCAGTTCGACGCAAACTGCACGGCGGCAATCTCGCGCGTGTCGTTATGCCCGGCCAGTTCGACGATGATCCCGAGGTTGGTCTTGAGAATCTCGCCGGCCCGGCCGACTCCGTGGGCAGGCCAGGTATCCCATGTGCTGCTCCAGAGTCACGACCAACCGCCTGCGGATTCGGTCAGTCTTGCCTTGACGCACGAAGTCGAGAACATATTCATCTGCACTTCCAGCGAGAACCCCAAGGCCACAACGTATGAACATCGCAAGAGTGCGCAACAGAGATCTGAAGAGACCGGGCACATGGCGGCCCGGCTTGAATGCCAGCGGCGACGCTGACTTGCCGTTCGCTACAGACTGCTTGCTACGTGTTGAAAGATCCAGACTCGCGCCCAACTCAGCAGAGAAGTCGAACATCTCCGGCGAAGACTTTGTCCGAGGCCAATTCTACAATATCGTAGATTTGCCGTAGAGCCGGGAAGTGCCACAACAGGCCGTGCCAAAATGACTTATGCCGTGATGCCCCAAACCACCCCTGCACGGGTCCCGCAGCTTCACCCGTTGCAGCTCAGGCCGCAGTTCCTGCTGCGGCTCCGGCTGCTTCACCCGGAGCGGCTTCTGTTGCGACCTGCGCTACGACGCCTGCTATGACTCCGGCTGCGTCATCCGCTATGACTCCTGCTGCGACGCCCGCAATGACGCCTCCAGTGACACCTGCTGCCGCTCACGCAGCGACTCCTGCCGCGACTCAAGCAACAGCTTCAGTTGCGGCTCAGGTTACGATGCCGGCTACGACACGAGCTACGGCCCAAGCAACGACCTCCGCTGCGGCTCCCGCTACTAGTGAAGCCGCGACTCCAACCATGACTCCTGCCAAGGCTCCCGCCCGGCTTTCCGCAACCGATCTGTCAGGCGTTTCGCAATCCGTGAGCGGTCTACCCGCCGCCGCAGTCCGGCCAGGAGTCACTGCTGCCCGGCAATGCGGAACTCGGTTCTTCGGTTACGGGCCATGCCCTCTTCCGTGTTGTTCGGAGCGATCGGCTGTGTGTCAGCGTAGCCGTGGGAGGTGAGTCGCTCTGGCGCAATCCCCCATTTGATGACCAGGTATTGTCTCACCGCCTCGGCCCGCGCCTGCGACAGCTCCCAGTTCGATGGGTACTCGGTGGTCGCGATTTCTCGCGGGTCGGTGTGCCCGGCCAGCTCCACCATGATGCCGGGGTTCATGCTGAGAATCTCGCCGGCCCGGGCGAGAATCGAGTCGAACTCGGGCAGGAGGGCCGCCTTGCCGGTCTCGAAGTTCACCCCGTGCAGCACAATCGTCTGCCGGCGCCTGACCAGATAGAAGTCCTTGGTCGTAATCCGGCCCGGCTCTACCCTCATCGAGCACGTCTGCGCGACATAGTCGTCGGTCGGCCCGGACGCGGTCAGGCGGTACTGGCCGGCAGGCAGGCTGCGCAACGTGTAGTTGCCCAGCATCGAGTCCGCCCCGGTGCTGCCCTGAACTGCCCCGCTGTAGGCGACCCTGCCGCCGATCGGCTTGCGTGTCTCCGCGTCGGCGATGACGCCGGTGATGGCGCCATAGGTCAGTGGACTGAGCGCGATGGTAGCGCTCTGCTCCCGGTCACCCGCAATGTACATCGAGTCCACTCGAGGCAGGTAGCCTTGACGGCTGGTGTAGATGACAAGCTCACCCGCCGGGAGCCGCGTCAGCATGACCTCACCCGATATCCCGGTCCGGCCCTGGTAGGACTTGGTTCCGGTCGTTGTCACAGCGGCCGACAGCGGGTCCATGCTCGTGCCATCGACGACCTTTAGCCTCAGGCTCCCTGCACCTCTGGCGGATAGCGCTGTTGCCAGGCCGATCCGGTGCGAAAGGCCAAGCTTGCCATAGGGATCTATCGCGTAGTCCAGGCTGAACGGACCCACACCCACGCCTAGCCCGGCAGTCAATCCACTTAACGCTCCCAGCGTACCCAGGTCCTGCGGCCCGGTCCTGTAGCCCAGCCGGAGCGCCAGCTCAGGTATGGGCTTGTACTCAACGCCGGCACGCAGCGACACACCGTTGTCAATCGGCAGGACGAAATCCAGCACTACATTTGCCGGGCCAAGGGCGAAGCCTCCGCCAACTCCAGCCTCAATGGGCATCTGCTCAAGACCCGGACCGTACATCGCGACGCCCAGGTTGCGTGCGACAGCACCCAGGCTGAGGAACGGAAGCGGCCGGCAGGCAAACCCTATGTCGCATGCCCCACCATAGCCACCCGACGTGTAGAGACTTTGGTAGAAGCTCTTCACCGCTGCGCCGACATGCCAGTCCTTTGCGACCGCAAAGCCATAACCCGCGGTCAGCACACCATTCCAGGTAGAGAATGTGTCACCGGGGAAGTTATTGTGGTCCCAGAACTCTATTCCCGGCTCACCGCTGTATGTCAACCCCAGGCCGATCGCGCCCAGGCCGGAAGGCAGTGCGGCGTGGAGGACCTCATCCTTGATGCCGGCAAACCACTGCTGATGCGAAAGCGCGAAACTCGTGCCCGACACCCGAGCCAGACCGGCCGGGTTCCAATAGATGGCGCTTGCGTCTCCAACCAAAGCGATTCCGGCCCCACCCATCGCCGCCAGACGCGGTCCCTGCTCAATCCTGAGCACAGGCATGACTGCAGTGCCGCTTCCAGCCGCACCGAACAGGACGGCCAGCAGTGCCGAAGAGGCGAGATAGCTCATCTGCTACTCCCTTGTTATGACCAGCCGTTTGCGGATTCGGTCGGTCCTGCCTTGATGCACGAAGTCGAGAACGTACTCATACGTGCCGGGCGCAACTCCACGGCCCCGGTCGTTCACTGCGGCCCAGGGTTCAAAGTGGACTCCGGTCGACATGGCGAACCGTTCCAGAACCCGGCACACCCTCTCACCCGCCCGAGTGTAGACTGTCAAACTCACTTCGCCGTCAGCAGGCAGGCCGATCACAAACGTGGTATGGTCGCTGAACGGATTGGGGAAGTTGTGGACCGAGAAACCCGGCACCAGAGTCAGGTCCAGTAGCGCGGTATCGGCGACCAGCGAGTTGCTGCCCAGGTGCCCGGCGATGATGAACGTCTTTTGAGCAAGCGACGAGGTATCACCACCCAGCCTGGAGGGCGCCGTCACATCGAGAGAGAAAGCCCGGCGCATACCCGGCGGCACGAAGCCAAGATCGGGAGTGCCGTCCGCGTCAGTGTCACCTAACTCGCTCGCGCCGGCCGAGTCACAGAGCCGGACAGTCCAGCCGGTCGGCGCCGACGGTCTGGCTACCTCGACAACTCCCCCGGTCTCGCCTTCGAGCAGAGCATAGAACTGATAGAGCTTGCCCTCACCCGCCTCCAACCGGTCCGACTGGTCAGGCTCAATATGCAGTTGTTGTTCAATCACCCGCACCGAGGATGTCACCTTATCGTTGGCCCGGTTCCCATCACTGGCCAGCATCGTCGAGCAACTGACCGCCCAGTCGCCCGCTGCCGCCACCCACGCCGGAAAGGTCAATTCCACCGTCGAGTCGGATCGCACGCTCTGCGTTACGTTGACGGTCCGGTCATAGCCCGTGCCTGTCTGGAACCGCACATAGAAGAAACGTTCTGCCCGGTTGCCGAAGTTCCTGATTCGCGCCCTGGGTATCACCGTATCTCCCGCCTGCAGCGTACCGGTTGGAGACACGATAGCCACCGCACCGACGTCATGCACAGGCGAGCCAAGGACCGTCACAGAGCCTCTGATGGTATCGTTGGCCGGATCCTCGTCCCCGACCAACGCCGTGTAACAGGTGACCGCATGCGACCCGACCGGATCCGCGGTCCAGGACGGAAACACGAGCGTGTCAGACAACCCGGGCATCAGAGTCTCCTGGACCGTCTGGGTGTAGCCGGCACCTATGATCATGGTCACCGGGAACGCGGCAGCGGTACGACCAAGGTTGCGGACGACCGCACTCGGCACGCAGGCCGTACCTGAATCCGGCGTGCCACTGGGCGAGAGTATCTGAAGCGGGGCAACATCCAGATTCAGCACCCGCCGCACGCGCACCGAGTCCCGGATGGTATCGTTCGCCGGATTCTCGTCCCCGACCAGGCCCGTGAAGCAGACGATCGACTGCAGCCCGACCGTTCCGGCGGTCCAGGAGGGGAAACGGACCGTATCCCTCTCACCGGGGGCAAGTGTGTCGACCAAAGTCCGGCTGTAGCCGCTGCCAATGTTAAGAGTCGTGGGAAACACGGCGCTACTCGTCCCGAAATTGCGCACGACGACCTCCGGCGCTACCTGCGTGCCCGAGTCTACCGTACCGGATGGCACCAGAATAGCTGTCGGACCTACGTCATATGTCAGACCCGGGCCATAGTCAATACGCACTTCGAACAGCATCGGGAGCGAAGCCGGATTCTGGTACTTCAGGGCTGCCCGGTACTGGATGTACCGCGAACTCAGTGAATCCGGCACGGTATCACCGTCTGCAACCGCACACCAGCCGCTCCAGCTCGAATCAGGCAATCCGGTATCACCGGTCCGCACTGCCAGCTCGACAGATGAACCTCCCGAGACCGAGTCATCCCACCATACTGCATGCCAGTTGGTAGTACTGGAGGCATCAAAAACAGAGGATACGTAGTCCTCACGGTAGGAACGGTCGTAGACGTTGCCGATAGGACGAGCCATTCCGTGGTGACCCGAATTGCACGGAAGTTGCGTGACCGTGTTCCAGTCCGGCCCCCAGAATACCTTGGCGGAGTCGCTCGGGCGAAAGTCGTCGAAGTAGATGTCGACACTGCCGTCGTTGTTGAAGTCCGCAACGCGACCCCCGGTCGAGTTCATGGCTAGATTGCCAATCGTGGACGACTGCGCGTCGCTGAAATACGGGAAGGACCCGGTGTTGTAACAGATGATAGGCTTGAACTGCGATGGCGAGTAGTAGGAACCGCGGAAGAAGAGCAGGTCCAGCAGACCGTCGCCGCTGAAGTCATAGGCAGCGCTGCCGCCAAAGCAACGATTCGTATTGAGAATCGTGCGCCGTTGTATACTGAATCCAGAATCTGCTCCCCAGTAGACCCATGCCTGTGTCACGTTGTTGTGCCCCGTGTACACGATGTCCAACCAGCCATTCTGGTCCAGGTCGGCCACCGTGACTCCCTGAGCGTTGAAACCGTCACCGGCAGAGAAATCGAGCCACTCGATACGATAGGTCCGGTTGGGTCCGAAGTAGAAGATCGGCTGGAGTGTGTACGAGTTACAGCAGCAGGTTAGCAGGTCGAGGTACCCGTCCTTGTCCATGTCGGCCGTCACCCAGTTGTGGCCGTTGTCGGTTGTGATGTCCAAGGGCATGACGTTCATAGGCGCGTAGCCGGTGGCGCTGCCCCAGTAGATCTGGCTGATGTGATCCTCTGAGGCAAAGGCAAGATCGAGATAGCCGTCGCCGTCAAGGTCGGCCGTGGCCACGGCCTCTGAGCTGCTCACCGGCAGTCTCGTGGTATCCGTCGGGTCAGGACCCGAAGCTGTTCCCTTGTAGACGGTACCGTAGGACTGGGCGCGCCAGCCCGCGTGCACCAGTTCGGCATTGCCGTCGTAGTTCACGTCGGCGATATCGCATCCGCCGCCACCGGAGACCGGAAAGGACCGTGAACGGCCCGGTGAGAAACCCGACGAGTCGCCGAAGTAGACATGCACGTTGTCGCCGTAGCCCTCCGAGCACACCAAGTCCATCCAGCCGTCGTTGTCCAGGTCGAATCGAGGGACGAATTCGACGGTACCCGCGTAGCGGAATGAAGCGAACAGGTTGCTCTCGAACCGGCCGTCGCCAAAGTCCTGCCGTGATGTCTCTATCCAGGTCGCGCCGATAGCGACCTCGGCTATTGACACTATGACAACAAGCCACGCGGCAGCCTCTCGCCTCATGCTGCCCATGCACGAATTGTAGGTCGGGTCAGACCGGTGTCAAGACGTGGATTCGAGACCGCAGACACGGCACTTGCGCCTCTTCGGCGAAAAGAGCGCTGCAAGAGCGAAGAGCAAGGTCGCGACGATAACGATAGCGGCGCCCGACGGAATCCCGAGCGCGTACGAGATGACGATCCCGGCGACACAGGAGGCTACGCTCGCGATCCACGAGAGAACGAACATCATCCCGTAGCGGTAAGTCAACTGGTAGGCGGTGGCGGCCGGCGTTACGAGCAATGCTTCGACCAGGATCATGCCGACTGTCTTGAGTGACACAACAACCGTCAGCGCCAGCAGGGCGAGCAGCAGCGCGGCCAGAAACCCGGTGGGGAGGCCGCTTGCTTCAGCCATCTCCTCGTCAAAAGTGAGGAACTTGAGCTGCCGGTACAAGAACCCGATGGCCCCGATGACTACCAGCCCCAGTACCGCCATCAACACCAGGTTGCCGGCGGTCACACCGAGGACATTGCCGAATAGGTAACCGTACACCCGCGCATCGTAGCGCTTCATTAGGCCCATGAACAGCACCCCTAGCGCCATGGCAAAAGCGAAGAAGATACCGATGGCCGCGTCCATCCGGAGCTGCGCCCTGCGGCCCGCAACCTGAATCAACCCGGCCGTGCCGAGACAGAACAACACGGCCGCGAACAGCGGGTTGATGGCCAGAAGAAACCCCAGCGCTACCCCGCCGAAAGCGGCGTGTGCGAGACCCGAGCCGGCGAAGGCCATCCCGCGAAGAACCACAAAGACCCCGATGAAAGAACACGTAGTGCCGACTATCAGGGAACTCAAAAGGGCCCGCTGCATGAACCCGTAGTGCAGGAAGTCAAACATGGCTGTCCCCGACGATGACGTAGCGACGCCCGCCGTCCTCGGCGAAGACAACGCGGCTGCCGTACAGCGACTCCAGAGTCTCGCGGTTCAGAACCTGCTCGCGGCTCCCGAAAGCCCGAACCGTGCGGTTGATGTACAGCACCTTGTCAACGCAGGGCATGACTTCATCGACATCATGGGTTACGTAGAGCGTAGTCAGCCCGCGCTCGGTATGGAGCCGAAGCACCAGGTCGACAATCGCCGACCGCGTGGCTACATCAACCGCCGATGTCGGCTCGTCCAGGAGCATGATTCGCGGCTCCTGCACCAATGCGCGGGCGATGAGCAGCCGTTGTTGCTGCCCGCCGGACAGGTGGCCCGCAACGTGGTCCGCGGAATCAATCAAGCCGACCGCCGCCAGTGTCTTTTCGACCCGCCCGCTGTCGTCAGCCGTCAGCCGCCCGAAGGTACCCAGCGTCGGATACAGCCCCATCACCACCGCGTCGCGCACGGAGATCGGGAATTGCGGGTCGAGAGTGCGACGCTGCGGCACGTAGCCAATCATCGTCCGGACGCCCGCAAGCCCGCGTCCTGCAGCGCCCAGTATGGTCACGCTGCCTGACGTCGGCCTGACCAGACCAAGCACCGCACGCAGCAGCGTGGTCTTGCCCGAGCCGTTCGGACCGATTATGCCGAGGAACTGGCCATGATTGAGCTCGAACTAACATCTTCTATTCCTACCGACTGCTGGTAGGTCACTGTGACGCGTTCGAACCGAACCGAATGCTCGGTTGGAGAGGTCAAAGGCGGTTCCCCAGTGCCTGCTAAAGCCCCTTGAGCAACGCCACGATAGTCCGAACCGGCACGCCGGTGGCCCCGGCCGGCGCGTAGTCCCAGTCTTCCCTGGTGAACGACGGCCCGGCAATGTCGATGTGGACCCACGGCACACCCTCGCCAACGAACTCCTTGAGAAATAGGCCGGCCGTGATCGTACCGGCAACCCCGGGCTTACCCGTGTGTTTCAAGTCCGCGACCTTGCTCCTCAAGTGCGACATGTATCTGGAAGGCAACGGCAGCTGCCAGAAAAACTCGCCCTGCTGCTTACCGATAGCGACCAACCGGTCAATCGTCCGCTGGTCGGTACCAAGCAGCGCCGAGTACTCATCTCCCAGCGCAACCACGCAAGCTCCGGTAAGTGTAGCGATGTCAATCATCAAGTCCGGCTTCAGGGTCGAGCCGTAGGCAAGGCAGTCCGCCAGCAGGTGCCTCCCCTCCGCATCGGTGCTTATCACCTCAGCGGTCTTGTCGTTGAAGTGCCTAATGACGTCGCCGGGCTTCTGTGCTCCGCCGCCGGGCATGTTCTCTGCGAACGGGGCCAGCCCGTGGACTGTGACCGGCACATCGACCGAACCGAGCCACTTGAAAACCCCGAACACTGACCCGGCCCCGGCCATGTCGTCCTTCATGGCTTCCATGCCCGCCGAGGGTTTGATGGAGATGCCGCCGGAGTCAAACGTGATGCCCTTGCCTATGACCACGATGGTCTGCTTCGACCTACCCGCTGGCGCGTAGGTGAGATGGACCAGGCACGGCGGCTGGTGGGAACCGGCGCCTACGCGCAGGATGCCGCCCATTCCCTGTTTCTCCAGCTCGGCCTTGTGCATCACCTGCACCGTGATGCGGCCCTTCTTTGCCAAACTCGCGGCGATCTCGGCCATCTTCTCCGGCGGCTTCGGGCTGGGCGGCTCGTTCGCAAGGTCCCGAGCAAAGCAGACCGCCTCGGAGCGCACCGTCGCCTCGGTGACGGCCTTGCGCATCGCGGCCGACAGGTTCTTGGTGTTCGCGAACACGAGCACTAGTTCGCCGACCGGCTTGGCCTCATCCGGCTTCGGCGTCCGATACTTGTCGAAACGGTAGCTTGACAGGATGGCGCCTTCGACTGCGGACGCAACAAAGTCAGCCAACTCGCCCCTGACTTCCTTGGCATCGTGAACGAGCAGGCCCACCGACTCGGCGCCGATATCCTCGGCCCGCTTCAGCGCCTTGGCGGTAGCCGAACGAACCCGGTCAAGCTCGAACTCCTTCCGTTTCCCCAAGCCGGCGAGAATCAGCTTCGCGGCGCCGGCCTCGGCACGCAGCAGGCTAGTCTTCTTCAACTGGCCGGTGAACTTCTCCCCGGCCGCCACTGCGGCGAAACCCTCTCCCTCTTCTCCCGGAATCGCCAGCGGTGTCTTATCGCCTTCGAACATGAACCCGACCAGCACTCGGCCGGTCCAGTTCTTCCTCGCAGTCAAGTCGATTCTCACGTCAGCTCCTTCTGCAGGCATACCGCCTGCGCGTCAATTCTAGGTCGCAGTGAGGCACTTTGTCAAACGGCTCCCCTTGTCCGCTCATCAACACGGCAACCTTCGGTTCATGTCTGTCCTTCAGCCTTCGGCTCGGGCAGCTTGGTCGTGCCGCCGTCCTTCAGCACTTTGCTCAGCACCCATGTGACCACGATGGCCAGCACGATTCTCGGCACCAGGATCCAGAACATGTTCGCGCCCATCACCAGGAATATCGCCGTGTCCTCGAACAGTCCGTGGCACAAGGCCAGGAAGGTGGCAACCAGCGTTACCTGCTTGGAATCCAACCGCCCCTCTCGCGCTGTCTCGATGACGACTCCGGCCCCGAACACGATTCCGAACACGTTACCGGCCAGCCACGGCATGCCTGACTCCGGCTTCAGGCCGATGAAGCGGGTAACGCTGCCGACTACCCGGAGCGTCTTCTTGAGAATTCCGTAGCGCTTTCCCCATTCCAGCAGAATGAAGATCCCGACCAGAACCAGGAGCATCTTGATGCCGGTGTCGGCCAGGCCGCGCGCCCAGTCGGCAAGCGCCGGTGCGATGCCGACATAGCCCTTCTGGGCCATCTCGGCCAGGCGGGCCACATCGGCAGTGCCCGCCGGACCGGTCTTCACGATCAGCCGGCTCAGTCCCGCCCCTGCGATCGCCGACATCATCAGCCGGATGAGCCACAGCAGCCACCACTTCGCCCGGATCTGGAAGAAAACTGCGGTTTCCAGTATCTGCGAATGCGAGAGCAACAGCATCAAGCTGAGCACGGTCAGCTGGTCTGTCGTTATCATGAGCGCCGTCACCGCCCCAAGCCCGGCATACAGATTGACAACGTTGCCGATGATCAGGGCGAGAGCGGCTTCGCCGGGCAGTCCGAAGTGCTTCATCAGCGGCGCCATGAACTCGGCAAAGACCCTGATTGCCGGCGTGTACTTGAGGACCGTGACAAGGGTGTAGACCGGCGCCACAATGAGCATCAGCTTGAGGAAGGCCCGGATGCCGTGCCAGGCTCCTAGCGCAGTGGTTCGACCGAATGACGTTGGTGTCGCCGGCATCGACGACGACATCCTGCTAGCTTTCCTCGAATCTCTGCAGTGACGCGACTCCGTCGCGGATGACGCCGTAGGTGAAGTGAGTCATCCAGTCACCCACGTTCAAATAGACTCCGCCCGCAAGCCGCCTGACTTCGGGCACGTGTGAATGCCCCATGACGACGATGTCGAAGCCGGAGGAAAGCCTGCCCTCGGCGAATCTGGCCATGTCTTCGACGAGACTCGGCTTGGAGTTCTTGACCCGGTTCGCCCTGGCAACGGCCAGAGCGAGTCCGATGCCGATGTCCGGATGAAGCTGCGAGTAGAGCCATCCGTTGAGCCGGCTGCGCATCAGCACCCGGAAGAGACGCGGCACGAACGACCGGTCCAGGGTGTCGCCGTGGGTTAGGAAGACCCGCTTGCCGTCCAGCACGACGTCGAGCTCGTCCGCCGCCTCGGCCCCGAGCTCGCGCTGCCAGAAATCCTTGAACCAGAAGTCATGATTGCCCTTCAGGTAGCCGATACGGGTGCCGGTTCGGTTCAGCTCGGACAGCTCAGCCAGCGCTCGAAAACCCGGTTTGGGAATCGACCGGCCATACTCAAACCAGAACTCGAAGAGGTCGCCAAGGATGTAAAGTGAGTCTGCTTTGCCGCGGATCGACTCGAGGAACCAAAACAGCCGCTGTTCGGCGTCGGGATTGCCGCCGCCTATGTGGGCGTCAGATGCGAAGTAGTGCGCGCTCAATCTTGGCCAAGGACCGCCCCAAGGGCTCACTGGTGTCGACGCGGACAATCCCGCGGTTGGGCCTTGGCGGCTTGAACCGGCTCTTCATTTCCAGGTATACGTGCAGCTTGGCGTCCGACACTGAGTACTCGCCGGACCGGCGCCGCAGCCGCGACAGCACTACCCGCTCCGGGCAGTCGGCGAAAACAAAGGTGACCGGCACCTTGACCCGGGCCGCCGTCTTTCGTGCCTGTTCACGCGACTCATCGGTCAAGAAGGTCGCATCCAGAATGACGCTCTGCCCTGCCGAAAGGAACATGCCGGCCCGCCGCATCATCTCGCGGTAGGTCCTACTGCCGATGCTGTTCTGGTAGATTCCCTTGCCGAAGGACTCGAACCTATGCTGGCTGACCGGGACTCCCAGCAACTGCTTGCGGATGGAATCGGAAAGGAAGTGAAAGGCACCGGTGCGTTCGGCCAGCCTTCGCGCTACGAAAGTCTTGCCGACTGCCGGCAGCCCCATCATCACCACGAGCTTCGGCTCGACCGACATGCCGGTCGCGTAACGGTGGGAGAGCTTGAAGTACTCGGCTGCGGTCTTCGCGGCCTTGGCCTTGTCAGCCGGGCCGACGCCTGGGTCGTTCAGGACAAAGCTCGTCACCTTACCGCGGACGTATGCCCGGTAGCACTTGTAGAAGTTGAGCAGACGGAGCAGGCCGGCATCACCCGTATGGACTACATAGCGCTCAACAAAGAAGTCCGCGAGGTCCTTGCGGCCCCAATAGTCGAGGTCCATTGCCATGAATGCAATCTCCGACGCCACGTCCGAGCAGGAGAAGCGCGGGTTGAACTCAATGCAGTCGAAGATCCGGACAGAATCAGGACTAGGGGATTCCGGGGGCCGGGAGGCGTGGCCTGAACCCGCGAACCCCTGACCCCCTGGACCCTCCCTAATGATGAAGATGTTCTTCGAATGCAGGTCACCGTGACAGCGGCGGACGAAGCCACTCGCGCGCCGGCGCCGGAACAACCCGCGGTTCTCGGTGATGAACCCCTCAACCGCCGTCTTGATCTCGTCGAATTCACGGTGTGTGATGGTCTTCGCTCGGAACTCCATCGTTTGCGCGAAGTTCTCGTCCCAATTCAGACGGATGATCTCAGTGCTACCGTACTGCGCGACCCCACTGCCTCGCTCTGCCCGTGCGTGAAAGTCGGCGATGGATCGGGCGATCTGGTCGATGTGCTCAAAGGTCACGCGGTCGCGCTTGAGTTGCTCGGTCATTATCCAGTCCTGTGACAACTCCCTCATCTCCAGGCAATAGTCGACGACCCGACCCCGGCCTCCGAGCTTGAGCCTGCCTTTGGACTCGGTGATTGGCAGTACCTTGATGTAGATGTCCGGCGAGAGAAGCTGGTTGAGTCGGAACTCCTCATTGCAGAAGAACCGGCGCGCGGACAGGTCAGTGTAGTCAAGGAAGCCGAAGTTGACCGGCTTCTTCACCTTGTAGGCGCGGGTGCCGGTCAGGAACACCCACGATGTGTGCGTCTGTAGCATCCGGACCTGCTTCACGTCCCTGCCGTAGAGTTTCGGGTCCATCATCTCGTCGACGCGGCCCGCGATTGACGGGGCCGGGGGTTCATGAGTCTCAAGGTTCGGAGTGACTTCAGGCTCCGGGGACTTGGCTCTGGACTTCTTCGTCCGCACTTCAGCCCTATGCATTCTGGATCCCAGCTTCTGACTTCGTTCTTCTCGCGCCAAGCTCCCACCCCAGTGCCAACGCCCTTTTGTTCAGGTCAAGTGCCTTGGCCGGCACGCGGTTGGCGACAGATTTCTCCAGAGACTCAAGCTCCACCACTCCGGTGATGCGGGCGAGCGCGCCCAGCGTCAGGATGTTCGTGAACAGCTCGCGCCCGAGCTCATTGCGCGCGGTCTCGGTCATGGGCAGGCAGATCGCCCCTTCGCGCGGGCACTCCCGCACATAGAAGCCGTCTATGATCGCGATTCCATGGACTTTCAGATCATCGAAGTACTTGTCCGCGGCTTGCTGAGAGAGACTAACCAGGACGTCGAGCCGGCGCGACTTCGGATACAGAATTGGCTCGTCCGCAATGATGACGTCGGCCCGCGAAGCACCGCCTCGCGCCTCCGGGCCGTAGCTCTGCGTCTGCACCACGTGCTTCCCCTCGTGGACGCCTGCCGCCTCCGCAAGAATGACGCTGGCCAGAATCACGCCCTGCCCGCCCGTACCGGCCAGCCGGATCTCGGTCTTCATCGTCCTACGATATCCCGGCGCCCTTGCCGGGCAGGCCGAGGTCCTTGCACCCAGCGCTCTGCTGACGCAGCCGCCGCATGTTGGCATACAGCTCGGAATAGGGCGGCACCTCTTCGCGATCGTGCAGGACGCCGATCACGAACTTGTCTTGCACCACCCACGGGTCCGTCACCTTGCTGACGTCTATCGACCGGTCCTTGATCCACTCGAGCATCTTCACCGCGTCGCCCATGCTCTGATGGCGGCCGAAGAACGTCGGACACTGGGAGATGATCTCGACGACGCTGAAGCCGCGCTTGCTCAACGCCAGCTTCGCCATCTTCTTCAGATGGGCGACATGGAAGGTGGTGCTGCGGGCAACGAACATCGCCCCGGTCGCGCGCGCCATGAAACACGTATCGAAGTCCCGCTCCACGTTGCCGAACGGGGCGGTGGAGGCCCGCGCGCAGGTTGGAGTGGTCGGAGAATACTGACCGCCGGTCATTCCGTAGGTGAAGTTGTTGAGCACGAATACCGTCACGTCGATGTTCCTACGCGCGGCGTGGATGAAGTGATTGCCGCCGATCGCCAGCATGTCACCATCCCCGCCGAACACCACGACCTTCAAGTGTGGTTTGGCCAGCTTCACGCCGGTTGCCGCCGGCAGGGCGCGGCCGTGCAAGGTGTGGAATGTGTCGCAATCCAGGTATCCGGAAATCCGCGACGAGCACCCGATGCCTGAGACCACGCACAACTCATCCTGGCTAACGCCGGTCTCGATGAACGACCGCACCACGGTGTTCATGGCCGTCCCGATCCCGCAGCCCGGACAGAGGATGTGCGGGAACCGCTCGTCTACACGGAAATACTCCAGGAACCGGTCCACGGCCTCGTGCTCAGCCAACCGAACGGGTTCAGGGGTCCCGGGGTTCAGGGGTTCAGGCATCGGCCTGTCCGCAGTTCGTCATTCGGACTTCAATCGTCATTCTGACTTCGTACTTCGTCATTTCCCTAGAGCGCCTCAATGATCTCTTCCGGCGTCAGCATCTCGCCGTCATAGCGCTGGACCGAAACTACCGGCACGTTCCGGCTCACACTCCGCTCGATGGTCCGGCGCAGCTGCCCCTGATTCATTTCCGGGACGATGACCCGGCGGGCGCTCTTCATCAGCGCGATCATCCGCTCCATCGGGAAAGGCCAGATCATCCGCAGCCTGAGGATGCCGACCCGGCGCCCAGTCTTCTGCTCGAACTGCCGCTTCGCCTCCATCGCCGATCGGGCGGCGCTCCCGTAACAGACAATGACCGTCTCCGAACCCAGGTCCTCGTAGGAAATATCCCAGAGCCACGACCGGTTGTCGTCGATCTTCTTCCGCAGCCGGTCCATGTTCCACTTGATGATCTCCGGGTCGTCGGTCGGGAACCCGTCCTTGCGGTGGGTCAGCCCGGTCAGGTGCACGCGGTAGCCTTCGCCGAAACTGGCGATCCGGGCGTCGTAGTTGTTCGAATCGTCGTAATGATAATAGTCCGGTGCCGCCACCTTGGCGCGCTGCGACTCCCAGAGCTGGATCTTCTCCGGCAGTTGCACGGCCTCGCGCATGTGCCCGACGATCTCGTCCATCAGCAGGATCACCGGGATTCTGAGCCGCTCGGACAGGTTTACCGCCTGCACGGTCAGGTCGAAACACTCGCGCACGTTCCACGGACAGAGCGCCACGATCGGGTGGTCGCCGTGCGTGCCGTGCCGCGCCTGCATCACGTCGGACTGCGCGGTACGGGTCGGCGTTCCGGTGGCGGGCCCGCCCCGCATCACGTCAACGATGATGCACGGCAGCTCGGCCATGATCGAATAGCCGATCCCCTCCTGCATCAGCGAGAAGCCGGGGCCGGACGTGGCGGTCATGGCCTTGATCCCGGCCGCAGTCGCGCCGTTCATGCAGCAGATGGACGCGATCTCGTCCTCCATCTGGATGAACGTCCCGCCGATGCGCGGCATCTCGCGCGCCAGGTACTCCGCGATCTCGGTCGAGGGCGTTATCGGATAGCCGGCGAAGAACCGCACGCCCGCGCGCACCGCACCAACCGCGCACGCCTCATTGCCCGACAGCAGTTCGGTCACGGCTTCGCCCCGCTCTCGGCCCCTTCCGCGTCGTTCAGCGCCTCCGCACTTCTTCCTTCTGCCTTCTGACTTCTGCCTTCTGACATCGGCCCTTCCTTTGCTGCCCACTTCCTGACGAAAATCGCCATATCCGGGCACCGCAATTCGCACATCCGGCAGGCGATGCACTTCTCCGGGTGCGCAACTGCAATCTTGAACCGATCGTCGAGGTCGAGCGTGCCGGTCGGACAGAATTCGACGCAAATCCGGCAGCCCTTGCAGAACTGGCGGATGATTGTGTGCTGATTTCCCTTGGGGCCGACCGACAGCACAGGTTCCTGCTTCAGGAACTTCTTCACGAGATCTCCAGTACCAAGCGTAGCGCAGCCGAGATGTCGTGAGTGCTCATTGGCGTCAGGGAGGCTATTCTATAGCGGCGGGTCGGCTGGTCAACCTTGGGAGAACTGACGGCTACCAGCTAGCTGTCAAGAACGCTGGATATCTCGACCCGGCAGGAACTCATCGACGTCTCCAATTCCGCCAGCCTCGCCGCGTGGGCGGTGTCGCTGAAGCGGGCACTGGCTTCTTTCCAGATATCGCCTATGGCGGCATTGAGTTCCTCGGCGAACACTCGCCGGTCGGGACGTGCTCCGGCCCGGCAGACGAGCTCACGCAGGCAATCAACCACCTGTTTGACGGCTCCGATGTCACCACGGTCGCTCGCAAGCCAACCCAGGTCGCGGAACTCTGGACTTACCGCGCGCTGTAGTTGATCCAGACCCTCCTCGCCGAGTGCAACATCGGCGAGCAGCGCCGCGACCCGGCGCCTCACCTGCGCCATCAGCAACTCCAGAGTCCGTTCATCCCGGCTGACAATGGCCTTGCGCGCCATGTCAAAGACCGGACCAATGCGCACGTGTACAGCTGCGGTGTCACTCGACTCGAGCTGCTTCACGCTCAGGCCTGCAAGCAACGCAGCAGCGATACTGTCCGGGGCCAGCAGCCGGAGGGTCCTGACTGCGAAGGGAATCAGCAGCACCAGGGCTGAGACGAACCAGACAACTGCCAGGTCAACCCACGGATGCCTGTCTGTTGACTGTATACTCCGGTAGGAAGCCAGCAGCACCGCGATGAAGACCATGGCCAGCAGCAGCATGGCGAATGTGAACACGAAGACCACGGAACGGGTGTGAAGCCAGATCACCCGGTGCGTGTAGCTCTGAGCAGCGAGTTGCAGGGCGATAAGCGTGAGCGTGAAGGCAATACCCAGAACCGCAGCCAGGGACTGCAGGAACGAGCTGAGCATGAACAGACAGCTACCGTTGACGTCGCCGGCGAAGAAGCGGACGGAACCCGAGAGAACGAGCATGGTTGCCAGCGCTATCGCGGCGACCAGCAGCCAGAACAGCCCCAACTCCCACGGCTGGCGTTCCTCCTGGCCCTTCGGTCTTCCAATGTTCACCCGGCCATTCGAACTGCCGGATGCAGGCAGCTTGCCGTCAACTCCTGACTGCCGTTCAGATCGCCTTGTGCCCATACTTCTACATCCGCCCACCCGATTGTCACGCCGGGAACGCTGGCTGTCTCCAGCTTGCAGGCGCGAGGCCGTCAGTCGCCCCGGTCCCACCCGCACGCCAAGCCTCGAATCAGGAACCGGAGTCTCTCTCCAGAGCTACTGACCAACCGACGCCGCCACGTTGGCGGCCACCAGACGGGCTACCCGGACGCGGCCTTGGTAGTCCTCAGGTCTTGCGCCTTACCCCGAGACGCAGCCGCTCCGTGACCTGCCACTGACATAGGGCGGCAACTCCCCTTCGCTTCTTCTGCGCCTTTCGACGCACGCCTCCCTTGGCAGTCCGCCACCGAGCGCAGTCCACACGCCTGCAACTTGGAACCCACCTGACGTCACTCCCGCCGATGAACTCCGCGTCTGACTGCGCTATTGCAGCCGGAAGTTGAAGGGCAGAACAACGTTACGCACAACGACCGGCCGATCACGCTGATATCCGGGAACAAAGCCGCACCTGTAGGCGGCGCTGACTGCAGCCTGGTCGAGCAAGGTGTTGCCCGAGGTCGCGTAGACCTCGGCCCTTACCACGTTGCCGAGGGTATCCACCACCATCGACACCGCCACCTTGCCCTCGATGCCCGCTGCCCGTGCCATCTCCGGGTACTCGGGTTGCGCCACCCGTTGCAGCCTGGGTTTGTGTTCCACTATCATGAACGGAACTTCTGGCAGTTCGATTCTGCCGACGTCCGGCTTCAGTTCGTGGAAATCGGTGTTGGGCCCGATGGTCAAGACCTCGGGGTTGTCGCTTGCGACCGGCACCCCTCTGTGGACCGGTTCCATCGGCTCGGGAGGCGCGTAGACCAGTGGCGATGGCTCCACAGGAGTGAAGTCCACCACAACGGGCCCGCGCAACTTGTATGGCACTACCTTCGGCTGAGGCAGGAAGAGGAATCCCGCGATGACCAACCCCAGCGCGACCGCAGCGGCCATTCGTATGTCACGACCGTATTCACGGTCGTAGTCAAACTGTGCAGTTCTGGTCTTCATTGTTGACCTCCTGTGTCTATATATACCACGTGCTTGGCGGCCGGATTCCACCAACCTCGGTTTGACTCTGGGCGGCAGCGCGGATAGTATGACATGAAACTCGCCCTAACTATGAAGAACCGTACTGCCCAATTCAGCAAGATCGCATTCATCGGCAACTACGTGCCGAGGCGCTGCGGTATCGCTACTTTCACAACCGATATCTGTGAATCGGTTGCCCGCGAAGCTCCGGACGCCGAGTGCGTGACCGCGGCGATGAATGATACGGTCGAAGGCTACGACTACCCGGACCGCGTGCGCTTCGAGGTCGCCCAGAACGACCTGGACGAGTATCGTCAACTTGCCGACTTCCTCAACCTGGGCCGGGTCGACCTGGTCTGCATGCAGCACGAGTATGGCATCTTCGGCGGCTCGGCCGGCAGCCACCTGCTGCTGACCCAGCGTCGCCTGCGCATGCCGGTCGTAACCACGCTGCACACAGTGCTACGGGAACCGGACGACATGCAGCGCCAGGTGCTGACCGAGATCTGCCACCTCTCCGACCGCGTAGTGGTGATGAGCGAGCGTTCCCGTCAGTACCTTGCTGACATATACGAGGTTTCGCCCGCCAAGATCGACCTCATTCACCACGGCATTCCGGACATGCCGTTCGTCGACCCCAACTTCTACAAGGACCTCTTCGGGGTCGAGGGACGACGCGTCATCCTTACCTTCGGCCTGCTCTCGCCCAACAAGGGCATCGAGAACGTCATCCGCGCGCTCCCCGCCGTTGTCGAACGATTCCCGGACGTGGTCTACATCGTGCTCGGCGTGACCCATCCACACGTACTGCGGGAGAAAGGAGAGGAATACCGTATCTCCTTGCAGCGGCTGGCGCGGGAACTCGGAGTCAGCGACCACGTCGTGTACTACAACCGGTTCGTCGACATCAAAGAGTTGTGTCAGTTCCTCGGCGCCGCCGACCTCTACGTAACGCCCTACCTCAACCCGGTTCAGGCCGTGTCCGGCACCCTCGCCTACGCGACCGGCACCGGCAAGGCGGTCGTCTCAACACCCTACTGGTACGCCGAGGAGCTGCTGGCCGAGGGCCGGGGCCGGCTCGTCCCGTTCAACGACCACCCGGCGATGGCCGAGACCGTGGTCAGGCTTTTTGCCAACGAGGCGGAACGTCACGCGATGCGCAAGCAGGCGTACGCCTACGGGCGCCAGATGATCTGGAAGGAAGTCGCGCGAAGCTACCTCGATACCTTCCAGCGCGCCGCCGAAGAGCGTGTACGCGGTCCGGTCTTCGTCGATCGCGTCGCGGTCGAGAGCCCGCTGGATATGGAACTGCCCAGGATCGACCTCAAGCATCTGCTCACACTCACCGATGACACCGGTATCATCCAGCACGCCCGCAATACAGTACCCAATCTCAATGAAGGCTACACTACTGACGACAACAGCCGGGCGCTGATCGTGGCCTTACGCGCTCTCGAGCACGAAAAGGACACCGCGATCCTCCATCGTCTCGTCGGTCGCTACCTCGCTTTCATCGACTACGCCTTCAACCGCACCAACCGTCGCTTCCGTAACTTCCTCGGGTACGACCGCCGCTGGCTCGAAGACACCGGGTCGGAAGACTCGCACGGCCGCGCCCTCTGGAGCCTCGGGACCGTGGTCGGGGCCTCGCACGATGACGCCTTCGTCGCCCTGGCCATGAACCTGTTCGACTCCGCCCTGCACGCCGTCGAGCTGTTCTCCAGTCCCCGCGCCTGGGCCTACACACTGCTCGGGGTCTGTTCCTATATCAAACGGTTCCCCGGCGCAAGCAACGCTCGCCGGATCCGCGACGCGCTGGCGCAACGACTACTCGAGATGTATCGCACCGCTGCCAGCGACGACTGGCCGTGGTTCGAGCGTTCTCTCGCCTACGGCAACGCCCGACTCAGCCACGCGCTGATCCGTGCCGGCGCCGATACCGGAAACCAAGAGATGACTGCTGCCGGCCTTCGTTCCCTCGACTGGCTGTTCCGGGTCGAGACCGCCGAGGCGGGCAACTACTCGCCGATTCCCAACTCCGGCTGGCAGCGGGGTGCCCCGAGACCCCGATTTGACCAGCAGCCGATTGAGGCGCAGTGCATGGTAGAGGCCTCCTTCCGGGCCTGGCGCGTCACCAAGGACCGCCGCTGGCGTGAGGCGATGACCACGACATTCGAGTGGTTCCTCGGTCGCAATGACCTCGGCCGGCCCGTCTACGACTACGCAACCGGAGGCTGCCACGACGGCCTGCATCCTGAAGGCGTGAACTCCAACGAAGGGGCAGAATCCACCCTGGCCTTCCTCGGCTCTCTTCTCACCCTGCGCCGCGCCGAAACCGTGGGCGGCGAGGGGGACCGTTGACCGCACATGACAGCCTGTTCCGGCGCTGCACCTGCAACCCGATACTGAGTGCCCCGGACTGGCCACACACAGTCAATGCCGTCCTGAACCCCGGCGCTGTCAGGCTACCTGACGGGACCACGTTCCTGCTCTGCCGCGTCGAGGACCGGCGCGGCATCTCCAGTCTGTGGGCGGCACGCTCCGGCGACGGCGCCACAGGCTGGCGTATCGACGACAAGCCGTGGCTGCCGCCGGACCTCGCGAACCACCCTGAAGAGACCTGGGGAGTTGAGGATCCGCGAATCACCTGGCTCGACGAGATCCAGAAGTACGCCGTCACCTACACCGCCTACTCGCCTGCCGGGCCGGCCGTGGCGCTCGCGCTCACTCCCGACTTTGAGAAGTTCGAGCGTGTCGGCATGGTTATGCTGCCCGACAACAAAGACGCCGCGCTCCTACCGCGCCGCATCAACGGCCGCTGGCAGATGCTCCACCGACCTCACGCCGGCGTCAGCACTGACATCTGGCTGGCCGAGTCACCTGACCTGAAACACTGGGGCGGATACCGGCGCGTGCTCGCTGCCCGCCACGGCGCGTGGTGGGACGCCTGCCGCATCGGACTTGGCCCTCCGCTGATCGAGACCGAACGTGGCTGGCTGATGATCTACCACGGTGTCAGACAGACCGCGGCCGGCGGTCTCTACCGGGTCGGCGTAGCGCTACTGGATGCCACAGACCCATGTAGAGTACTCCGGCGCGGCGACGAATGGGTCTTCGGCCCGAACGAGGACTATGAACGCCAGGGCGACGTCGGCGACGTCGTCTTCCCCTGTGGCACGACCACCGGACCAGACCTCGATACGCTGAACATATACTATGGCGCGGCCGACACCTGCATCGGCCTCGCCACCGCCAGCATCTCCGAACTGCTCTCCTGGCTCGACCGCCACTCCTGATCTCCCACGACGCTCTCTGGCCGCCGCCCTGCTGTAACTAGCAGACAATCGCGACTCGGTCGATTCCCTCTGGCAGAAAGTGACCATTCTCTCCGCCTACCGGGATGGCGGGTCTGAACGTGGCGTCACTGCGGCCGAGTGCCTTCGGCCCGGCTGCAAACGATGCTCCCGTCCGGACCCGGAAAAGTCCGGGGCGCGGACAAGCCGCGCCCCGGACACAGAAACTACCTATCCTAGCGGATGACCAGCAGCCTCCGGAATGCGGAGACGCCGCGTGCCTCGCCGCCGGCCGTGAAGTAGACACCGGTAGAGAGACGGCTCACATCGTTGGCTCCCGGCATCAGAACCATCACTCTGCGGCCGAGCGCATCGCGCAGCGCCGGCCTAGTTTCGGTCCGACCCTCCTGGCCGGAAAGGAAGAGGACGCGCCCAATGACCGTGGCAGGCATCACGGCCGAACCGCCCTGGCTGTTGCCAGCTTCGTAGATGCCAATCACGTCCTCACCGAGCACGACCTCGGACGGAACCAGCATCACCATGGTGTTATCGGCGTCGGTGTACGTCACTTCGAGTCGGAACCGGACCGTGTCGCCCGGATGCCCGAAACCTGATGCCCTGACCACGAATTGGTCCGCGATGTTGTCGACGTTGCTCCTACGTTGGACGCTGGGAAATGCCTTGACCGAGTCGATCACGGCAACGAGCGTGTCCAGCGATATCAGTCGGGCCGAGATCGAGTACGCCGAGTCGAGCGGGTGGATGGCCTGATTACGGATGGTGAACCAGATGTTTGCCGTCTCGCCCGGGTCGAGCATGCCGGTCGCGTTGCCGAGGACTGAATCATTGACAGTCACAGCAATCGGGATGAGATAGGCACCGGCGATGCGGGCGAGGTAGAAGAGACCCGGCACGTTGCCTTCGACTTCCTCGCGCATCAATGCGGAGTCGTTCCAACAGGCGTAGAACCACGTGTCGGCCTCAATGTCGAACGAGTAGGTCATGAACTTGCCGGCCGTGTCGGTGAGCGCCCAGTCAGGCTGAGTGCCGTTGCAGGGGTAGAATGCGCGCGATATCTGACCGGCTTGACTCTCCGGATAGCCATTGTACATTCGGAGGGAGTCATTTGCTTCACGCAACGCCGCCTCATCCGGCGGCGTAAACGTATCATAGGACCAAGGGTACATGTTCCACCGGCCGTACGCGTGGAAGTCCTGCTCAGTGCGGAACCGATGCGATAGAGACAGGTCGCGCGCCGCGCTCGCCTCGGCGTCGCTCCAGGGAAACGGACCGCGATAGGCGTGAGCCGCTGGGTTGGGCGAGGAACCGACGTCGTCGTAGCCCCACTTGAAACCATGGTTGCGCGAGGGGTCAACGCCGATGTTCGGCGGTACGACCACGCGGCGGTTCTTGCGCCAGTAGACTCCGGCGCCGCCCGAGTCGGAACAGTAGATCGAGCAGTCCGGGTTGAGGATGGGCACTGTGTATATCTCGCGGTTGTTGACCAACCACGTGCAGAGCGAGTCGGTGCCGTATCCGGCCAGGATCTCCTCAAGGAAAGCCATCACGATAGACGTGCCGATGGGTTCGTCGCCGTGGCAAGCACCGGAGAAGTAGCAGGCCGGTTCGTCCTCCTCGGTCGCGGCGTTACCCGAGACCTTCATACACAGGATGTCGCGGCCCTGCGAGGTCACACCGATGGCAAAGAGGCTGCAGACCTCGGGGTGGGCCGCGGCCAGGGCCTCGAGCGAATCGCGCATCTCCCAGTAGGTGAAGTAGTACCCGAAGGTCTGTAGTCGCAACGCATCGTGAGGGTCCACGCCGGTCAGCAGCTTGAATTTGTCGTCCAGGTTGGCCCAGGTCACCGCGGTCTCCAGGCCGCAGTCCCGGATCCGGCCAAGCTGGTCGGCATCGGTGACAAGGACCAGATACGTACCTTTCTCGTCCGCACCTCGGGAGCAGATGTAGAGGTCACCAGCGATGGTACCGAGGTGGTCGAGGTCCTGCACGTCGCTGACGTAGAGCTTCGCCTCCATCAGCACTGGAGCGGACGGCCCGCTCCATGCCAATCCGGCTACGGTCAGACACGTCAGAGCGAGCAGCATCAGTCGGTGCATGTTGTCTCCTTGGGGCGAGACGGCGGCTCGCTGCTCGTGCCACGTCTATCGAGCATGGTGAAGTATACACAAGACACAAGTGCTGGCAAGCCGCTGAAGACGCCCAGAGTGGCTGGCGACTTCACCCGTCGCCAACAGAACCAAGACCCAAGCTGCCGCCGCCCGCAGCAAGAGGGGCGCGGGCAAGCCGCGCCCCGATACGGAAGCTGGCTGTCCTAGCGGACGACCGTCACTCGCGCAGTCGATGTCCGGTCAGCCGAGAGCCGGACGTAGTAGACACCAGCCGGGACCTGTCTGCCGCCAGTATCCCTGCCGTCCCAGCTGACCGAGTAGACGCCGGCCTTGAGCTTGCCCGAAACCAGACTCCTGACCCGCCTGCCCGCCGCATCGTATATCGAGAGGTCCGCCGCGCCTGCGCGCTCTAGTGCATAGCTGATCCGCGTTCCGTTGATGACCGGGTTCGGGCCGACCTCGCGCACCGAGGTGATGACCGTGCCGGTCGGCTCCTGCGTCCCGCTCAAGCCTACCACCAGGATGTCCTCCAGCGGCCCCTGGTCGTTCCATCCCCAGGTCGCGTTGTGTCCGCGTACGCGGTAGTAGTGAGTCCCGACCGTCTCGGCCGTCACGACATAGAGTGTGTCGGTGATGCTGTCGGACAGCACCGTGCGTTCGGCGAACTCGGGCACCGGCCAGACGTCGTCAATGTAGACGCCGGACCCGGTCGTTCCGTCGTCGGTCATGTACCGGAAGCGGATGAACACTGAACTGCCGACCCACGGCTCCAGCGGAAAGGCCTTGTACAGCCAGCCGCTGGAGTTCCCGGTGAAGCGGTCGTGAAGCTGGTACCATTCCCTCCCTTCAAGCGACACCTCAGCTACCGTGACGTCGTAGTTGTTCTCGGTGTTGTACCAGATCCAGTACTTGAGCGAGTCGCCGGGTTCGACCGGGTACGGGTCTTTGGTCATGCAGTAGTTGGCGATGTTGTCGCCGTTACCGAGAGATATCGAGTAGACGCCACCGTGCTTCTGGGTCGAGGATTGGCTCGCACCCTGTAGTACCCACTTGGACAGATCTGCCTCCATGTTGTCCGTGACCACCGAGAGACCTTTGAGTTCTTCAATCTCCCAACGGTCCGGGTGACTGTGCTGAGGCCGGATCGGAGACCAGTAGACCGTATACTGCGCGGTGACAGCCGAGTCCATCGGGGTGAGAATCGGCCGCGGAACCTCGCCCTCCAGAGCCATGTCGATCGACTCGGCTCGTGAGAACATGTAGAAAAGCCCATCGAACACCTCACTCTGTATCGCTTCGAGGTCGCCGGTCGGCTGGTAGAAATCGGTGCCGACTTCGATGCAGTACGTCATGCACGGGAACCCACCGATCCAGTGACTCCATCCGTACATCCAGTCAGTCGACCCTCCGGCCGTGGGGTACAGATAGTTCGACTGCTGCGGCGTGTAGGTGCCGCCACCCAGTTTCGATATCTGCGCCGCAGTCCCGATGGCGAGACTCGCAAGATAACTGCTATCCGGCGCGAGCGAACCCGAACCGAATGGCCAGATAACGAGTTCGGAATACGAGTGCAGTGTGACATCGGCCAGGAACGTGCGCGTCTTGAAGAACTCGGAGAGAGCATTGACTTCGACCCCCCACGCCCCCTTGGCGCCGAACCACGTGATATCGCGTGGTCGGTGCGAAGTATTCGACCCGTTCACCAGTGAGCCCCAGTCGTCCATCCGATTCCCGTTGCAGGCGCCGTTGTAGTCACGGTTCAGGTCACAGCCGGTCGATGTGCCGAACGGCTGCCGGTTCTTGCGCCAGCTCAACTGACCGGGGTAGTCATAGGTGTAGCCGTCCGGATTTATGTGAGTGAAGACCCATATCTCGTGGCCGTCAATGAACTCCTTGAACGCGGCGACGGAGTCGTAGTTGCTGAGCAGCGTATCCACGAAGAAGCGCGCCACTTCGGGAGTCGCCCATTCCCGCGCATGGTGCAGAGCTTCCAACAGTACCTCCGGCTCGTCCTCGTCGACCGTCGGATTGTCACTGATCTTGAGACCAAGGATGTAGCGGCCTTCAAACGAGGGACCGATGCTCTCGAGTTTGCAGATTGACGGGTAGTCTGAGGCGAAGCCGCGCAGGATGACCTTCATGTCATCGTATGTACGGTACATCCCGAACTGCGTCGCCTCGCCCCTGCGGGTATCCAGGTCGTCGCAGATGACCGTCACCGGCAGGCCGCAGGCCGCAACCGCGCCGAAGTCGGAACGGTCAAGCAGCAGGTCATACGATTCGCCCGGCTTCGCGCCGGCTATGTCGATCGACGTGCCCTTCAAAGTGATATGGGAACGGAGTTCCTGGTAGTTGTGGGCGCCAACGCGCACCAGCATCGGACCGGCGGATGCCGCTCCAACGAGCAGCACCAGACAGAAGAGAATCCCAGACAAGCGATGAAGCATCGAGCCTCCAGTTAGAAGGTGTGTCAAAGTCAGAAGACGGCCCTTCAGTGAGTCGTTCCCTGCCACGACTGGACTTGGAGCGACCACTGCCGCTCAAGGGCCACCATCCAATTCTAGGCCAACCAAACAGACTGTCAAACGCGGACTTGGTCTGCCAACGGCCATTTGACAATCGACTCTGCGACGCTATGCTACACCGAAAGCCCGGATGCGCTGCCTGCGGGCGATGATTCGAAGTCCGACCCTTATCCCTGAACTTGGAGGTGCAATGTCAGAACGAATAGCGGTAGTCGGCATCGGCGCGACCCAGTTCCGGACAATCACTCCGGACGTGTCGTATAAGGAGCTGATGTTCGACGCCGCGGTGCGTGCCTACGCCGACGCCGGGATAAACCCGCGCACGGAGGTAGACACATTTGTAACCTGCGCCGAGGACTACATCGAAGGCACATCTATCTTCGACGAGTACGTGCCCGACCAGTTGGGCGCGGCCCTCAGGCAGATGCATACCATCACCGGCGACGGCCTGCACGGCATCGCCACGGCGGTCATGCAGCTCAGAACCGGCAGGTTCGGCACCGCGGTTGTCGAGGCCCATTCCAAGGCATCAAACATGTTGACGCCCGACGGTATCGCGGCCTGCGCCCAGGACCCGGTAACCGTCCGTCCCCTGTGCCTGAACTCAAACTTCATCGCCGGACTGGAGATGAACCGGTTCTGTGCCGAGAACGGCATCACCCGGGACCAGTGCTCGGCGGTTGCGGTGAAGAACCGCTCGAACGCGCTGGTGAATCCGATTGCCGGTCAGGCAGCGGGGCTCTCCCTTGACGACTTCAAGTACGCGAAGCCGGTGTCGTTGCCCCTCACCGACCTGGACATCGCCCAGCCGGTGGACGGGGCAATCGTCATCGTGCTCGCGACCGAGTCAAAGGCAAAGGAGCTGCGCGGGAAGCCGGTATGGCTGACCGGTGCCGGCTGGTGCAACGGCTCACCCAACCTCGAGACCCGGGATTGGAGCGCGCCCGAGTACGTGACCAAGGCAGCAAAGATGGCCTATGGTCAGGCGGGTGTCACCGACCCCAGGCACTACTTCGACTTCGCTGAAGTTGACGACACCTACACCTACAAGGAGCTGCAACATCTCGTCGCCCTCGGTCTGGCCAGTCCCTGCGACGTGGGCCTGAACACGGAGCAGGGCAAGACCGCCCGCAACGGAAAGCGACCGGTCAACGTCTCCGGCGGCGCCCTAGGCATGGGATACATGTACGAGGCATCCGGTCTTGCCCGTTTCTACTGCGCGGTGCAGCAACTGCGCGGGGAGGCCGGCGCGATGCAGCTACCCAAAGCCAAGACCGCAATAGTCCAGGCCTGGCGGGGAGTGCCCACTGCCAGCACCGCGGTCATAACCCTAGCCGCATAAGGAGCAATCATGGGAAACAGAGTAGCGATAGTCGGCGTAGGGATGACCAAGTTCGTCCGCCGCGCGCTTGAGACGGGTAAGGAGCTTTCCTGGCTCGCCTCCAAAATGGCGCTCGATTCCTGCGGCATGACCATGAACCAGATCGACTCAGTGGTAATGGGTACGGCGCCCGACACGTTTGATGGCGTCCACATGAAGGGTGAGTACCTGTCAGACGGAGCCGGCGGGTTCGGCAAGCCGTACATGCGCGGTTTCGTCGGCGGCGGGACCGGCGTCTTCTCAGTTGCCCAGGGCTGGTACCATGTGGCATCCGGGATGTTCGACACCTGCCTCGTGGTCTGTGAGGAGAAGATGTCAACGTTCCAGCCGCACGCGCAGGCCGCGTTCGTCACCATCTTTGACCACATCATTGAACGGCCACTCAAGCCGAATCTCCTCTGGATCTTCGCGCTGGAGATGAACCGCTATATGACCACCTACGGGCTCCGCAAAGAGGACATCGCCAGGGTCGCAGTGAAGAACAAGACCAACGCGCTCTACCACCCCTGCGCGCAGATTGCCGCACCGGTCACGGTCGAGGACGTGCTCAATTCCGAAGTCCTGGCCTGGCCGGTGCAGCGGTTGGACGTGAGCCCGGTCTCTGATGGCGCGGTTGCGGTGATCCTGGCCAACGAGAGCGTGGCCCGCCGCGTGACCGACAAGCCGGTCTGGGTCGAGGGCTGCGGCTGGGCGCTCGACACGGCATACTGGACCAACCGCGACCTCTGCTATCCGCGGTATGTGGAAGAAGCGGCACGCATGGCCTACAAGATGGCCGGCGTCACCGACCCGCGGCACCAGATCCACGTGGCCGAGCCCTACGACCCGTTCGACTACAAGGAGCTCCACCACATGGAAGGCCTGATGCTGTGCGGTCGCGGCGAGGCGCCACAGCTGACTGCTGACGGCGTCACCGCCCGCGACGGCGAGCTGCCGGTCTGCCCGTCGGGAGGTCTCCTCGGCGTTGGCAACCCGATTGCGGCCGCCGGGCTGATGAAGATCGCCGAACTCTTCTGGCAGTTGCGTGGCGAAGCCGGCAAGCGGCAGATCGCCCGCAAAGCCAAGCGTGGCGTCGCCCAGGCTTGGGGCGACCTGATGCAGGTGGGCACGGTCGTGGTGCTCGGAGTCTAGGAGGAAGCATGGCAAAGTCCAAAGTCCAGAGTCTGAAGTCCAAAGTCCATGGTCCGCGTCCCGTTCCCGACGCTCCTCCATACGGCCCGATTGCCACCGGCCTGTCCGACGACGACTTCAAGCATGGCAAAGTCTGCACGACGCGCTGGACCCACGACGCGAAGTACGCGTGGGACCGCGGGGTCGCCATCGGCAAGTACCTTGCCGGTCTGAAAAGGGGCAAGATACTCGCGGTGACGTGCGGTTCGTGCAACCGAACCATGGTTCCGCCCCGTGCGTTCTGCGAGTGGTGCTTCAAGCCCATTGACGGCTGGACCGAAATCAAGGACACCGGCGTCATCAACACCTTCTCTCTATGCTACGTCACTTGGGACGTCAAGCGCATCACCGAACCGCTCATCCCGGCAGTCATCGAGATAGACGGCGCGTCCAAAGGCATGGGCATCATGCACCTCTTGGGCGAAGTGGACCCCAAGCAGGTCAAGCGAGGTATGAAGGTCAAGGCAGTATGGAAGCCGGCTGAAGAGCGCGAAGGCGCCATCACCGACATCCTCTACTGGAAACCGGTGTAAGGAGGAACCATGGCACTCAAAGAACGACTCTCCCTGCCCGCTGAAGCCAAGACCTGGCCCGGCGAACTCCCGGTCCAGAGCCTCTACACTGCCGGCGCTGCCGGCGACCGGTTCTTCAAGACCCTGAAGGAGAAGGGTCAATTCCAGGGCGCGGTGTGCACGGCCTGCAATGAGGTCTATGTGCCGCCCAAGCTCTACTGCGAGAAGTGCATGGCCAAGCTTGACGACTGGGTCAAAGTCGGACCGACCGGGATCGTCGAGTCTTGGACCGAGCTCCACGTTGGCCTGGACGGCAAGCCGCTCGAGAAGCCCCAGTTCATCGGGCTCATCCGGCTCGACGGTGCAACCACAAGCATCGTTCACCGGCTGACCGAGAAGCCCTGCTGTATCGGGATGGAGGTAGCCGCGGTACTCAAGCCCACGGCCAAGCGCGAAGGCGCCATCACCGACATCCTCCACTTCGAGCCCAAGTAGAGTTCTGAGTCAGCAACCCAAGGGGCGGCGCAAGCCGCCCCTTCTGCTTGACCGTGCGCGTCACGACGGCTATGATTCAAGCCGCCGACCGAAAGGAGCAAAACCACCCCCATGAAGAAACTGAATCCCAGAGCACTGACCCGGGCCACGCTCAAGGCTGCAGTTGAGCGAGCCGAAGCTCTCGGCATCAAGCACCTCGTCGTCGCCTCCACTTCCGGAACCACCGCGCTCGAACTGGCGCGGATGCTGCCGCACGGCCTGAACGCAGCCTGCGTGACGCACCACGTCGGATTCCGCGAGCCGGGCAAGTCCGAGCTGTCGGAGACAACCGAGAACCGCCTGGCGGAGGCCGGCATCCCGGTCCTGCGGACGACGCACCTGTTCGGCGGCGTCGAACGTGCCGTCCGCCTCAAAGTCGGCGGCCTCGGGACGGCCGAGACGATAGCGTTCACCTACCGCACGCTGGGCGAAGGCACCAAGGTCGCGGTCGAGATAGCGGTAATGGCGCTCGACGCAGGGCTGATACCTCATGGCAAGGACGTCGTCGCCATAGCCGGCACCGGCACGGGCGCGGACACCGCCATCGTCATCCGTCCCGCCCACTCGCGCCAGTTCTTCGACACCAAGGTTCGAGAGATTATCACCAAGCCTAAGGACTGGTAGCCACGAAGACACGAAGTACACGAAGAGAAACCGGATGGACGTATGTCATGAGACAGCCAGCCGTCACAGGGTCGGGAATGATAGCAGCCCTAGAGACAACAGACCCAAACGAGGAGAAGAACAGGATTGGAGTTTGATGCACTGTCGAGTCGGATAATCAGCTCCGCACTGAAGGTCCACAAGGAGTTGGGTCCCGGGTTCCTGGAGTCCATCTATCACAATGCCCTGCTGTTCCAGCTACGGGTTGACGGCATGCGGGCCGATTCCGAGAAGGAGATATGCGTGAGCTACGCCGGGACCGAAGTGGGCCTTCATCGCCTTGATCTCGTCGTCGACAACACTATCGTCGTCGAACTCAAGGCTGCCCAGGATTTCCAGGATAGCCACATGGCGCAGGTCATCTCGTATCTCAAGGCTTTCCATCTGAAGACCGGATTGCTGCTGAACTTCGGTAGGTCGAAGCTCGGAATCAAGAGAGTGGTCCTGTGAGTGCCCACGGGCTGTCAAGAGCCACTGGCGACCTAGACACTCCGAGATCACATGGATCTCCGACCGTTTCGTGTCCTTTCGTGCTTTCGTGGCTCAAGCCTTCCGCAGTCCGTTTCGTGTCCTTTCGTGCTTTCGTGGCTGTCAAATCTCAATAGAGGAGTGACTGATGTCTGAGTGCATATTCTGCCAAATCGTGGCCGGCCGGGCGCCGGCCCGGAAGGTCTACGAGGACGAGCACACGCTCGCCTTCCTCGACCTCCACCCCATCTCCCGTGGTCACTGCCTCGTCATTCCGAAGAAACATGTGGAGTGGTTCACGGACATTGAACCCGAGGACGGCATTGCCGGCCCGTTCCTCAAGACCTGCTACGTGATTGCGCGCAAGCTCAAGCACACTTTCGACTGCGAGTATGTCACCATGCTCATTCGCGGCACCCGGGTCCCGCACCTGCACATGCTCTTCATCCCCAGCATCAAGGGTGAAGAGAACCTGCTCGACAAGACTCTGGCCATGCACCACTTCGCACAAGTTCGCATGAAGCCGCCGTTCAGCGAGGCCGAATTGGACGAGATCGCTGAGAAGATAAGGAACACCCAAGACTAAGGCGCAAGGAGAGCAAACATGAGACTGCTGACCGCAATCGCCCTGACCGTGCTCGTCGGCTACGCCCAGCCGGCGCTGAATGAGCTTGACCCCAACGCCGGTAGCTTCCTCGACTTTCCTCTCGACTCCGTCAGCCGGGCGGCGAACGCCGCCTACCAGGCAGCCAGGTACAATGAAGCGGCACGCCTGTACCTGACCGCGCTCGAGCACGACATCACCAAGTCGAGCGACATCTACAACCTGGCCTGCTGCTATGGACTGCTGAAGCAGGACTCGCTGGCCGCACTCTACCTGAGGCGCGCGTTCCGCGCCGGGTTCGATGACATCGGTCACGTGAAACAGGATCCGGACTTCGACTCGGTCCGCACCCGACCGGTATTCGCCACGCTGGTCGAGAGCCTCGCTTCTCACGCCGAGAGCGCGCAGGCTCGAACCGGCACGCAGGTACTCGTAGAGGCGTCGAGCTTCATCCCGTGCTACGTCCGGCTACCCGCCGGCTACGACTCGACTCGCGCCTACCCACTTGTCATCGGTCTTCACGGCTTCGGCTCGGACCCGAAGTCGTTCGCACGGCTCTACGAACGCGCCGGCAGTCCGGACCTCATCTTCGCCTGCCTGCAGGCTCCATACCAGTTCGGCGCCGGCCGTGACCTCGGCTACTCCTGGTCGACATGGAGCAAGGACGACAGCATGGTCGGCCCGAGTTCAGAGGCGTTGGCCTGCAGCTTCGTCGCCACTGCGGCCGTCAGGCTGACGGGCCAATACAAGACAACCGGCACCTGGCTTCTGGGATTCTCGCAGGGCTGCGGTATGGCCTACCAGACCGGCATTGGCTACTCTGACTTCTTCCAAGGCATCATCGGCTTCGGTGGAGGTTTTGACTCCCTCGGGTTCACTGCGGCGCAGTACGAAGAGGCCAAGAACCTCAGTGTATTCATCGCCCATGGCAAGGAAGACCGGGTCGTTGAGTACAAGAACGGCAAGAACGCCCGTGACTTCCTCAAACGCAAGGGCTTCGACGTCACCTTCGTAGAGTTCAAGGGCGGCCACACCGTACCGGAACAGCAGCTGAAGCAGGCAGTGAAGTGGATGCTCGGTAAGAAATGACGAATGACCAATACCCAGTCCCTGGTCAACGACCGGCAAGCAAACCGAGCATCCGGAATAGACGGCCACGAAAAGCACGAAGCAGGATGAAATGAACTCAGATTCGAAATCCATCACTGTCCCCGTTTCGTGTCTTTCGTGCTTTCGTGGCTTCAGGGTCCTGGCCGAATAGGAATTGGGAGTTGCCGGCTAGAAATCCTGCCTCCGAGCTTGGCCGCTGGGGCGACGAGGAATTCGTCCGCGTCTGGGACAGCCAGCCGACGAATCCGCTCAAGGCTGAGCAGCTCGACGTACTCGCGGAGGTCATCAAGGAGAACTGGCGTCGCGGCGCCCGCATCCTCGACCTCGGCTGCGGGACAGGAAAGACTGAAGCCGTGATACTGGAACGGCTTCCGGTCGCGCGGTTCGTCTGTGTAGACCGTTCAGAAGTGATGCTCGGCTTTGCCCGGGAACGGCTGCAAGGGTACGGGTCGCAGTGTCGCTTCGTCAAGTCTGACCTCGACCGGCTGCAAGCAACTGGGGTGCCGGGCTCGCCATTTCGGTTCATCGTCGCTGTGGACTCTGTCCATGAACTGACCGATGCTGCCAAGGCTCGGCTCTTCAGGTTCTGCCGACGGCATCTTACCAATGACGGGCTGCTTCTCATACTGGACCGGATCGCGCTAGACCGGGCCGGGTTCGGCCGGCAACTGCGGAGCGTTCTTAGTCGGCTCCAGCACCTTCACGGCGTCCGCTCCGGCCAGTTCTCCGACCAGTTCATTGACCCGCGCAGCCCGGACCACGAGCATCCGCTCGCGCTCGAACCCTACTTCCGGCTGCTTCGCCGCGCCGGCCTCAATCCTGCCCTGCTGCATCTCCACTTGCACAAAGCTCTCATCGCGGCGAAACCATAGCCCAAGACCATCCGGCCTGTCAGGCGTTCCCGATTTCTCGTAGAGACGACCCCGAATAGCAGAGGCGGGCATTCGCCCGCCCGGTTGTTGCTGGCTCCTCGCTGCTGACTGCTCCTTACCTCGGCACAACGACCTTGGTTACGGCTGACGACTGTCGAACGAAGTAGATTCCCGCCTTCGGGCTAGCTACCCTCCGCCCCATGGGGTCGAAGACGGTTGAGCCCTCCGGCAGACTGCGAACGACCGTGGTGGACAGCCTACGGCTGGTGGCTTGCGGCTTTTGGGTCCCATCGGCCACGCCAACGTTGCCATCAGCGTCGGTCTTGATGAGATAGACGTCGCTGCCGCCCGCACCGTAGGAGCGTGTGGTCCCGGTCATGATGTAACCGCCATCGGCGGTCGGCTGGACGGACTGCAGGACTTCGTTGTCGGGACCGCCGAATATCCTCATCCACTTCGGGTCGCCACTGGCATTGGTCCTGACGAGATAGGCGTCGGTGCCCGCACCGGTGCAGCCGGCAATGACGAACCCGCTGTCATCGGTCTCGATAGCCGCGTACCCCATGCCGTCGCCGTACTTCCTTCCCCAGAGCGACTCGCCGTTTGCCCCGAACTTGACCAGACTCACACTGCCGCGGTCAGCCGATGCGTCGCCACCGACCACTGCAATCCCACCGTCGGCCGCCTCCAGCACGGCTTGGCCTCGGCTGTATTCCGGGCCGTAGCTGGTCGTCCACATTTCGTCGCCCTTGTCGTCCGCCATGAGAACGTAGGCTCGGCCTCCGATAAAGCCGTATGCTCCGCCGGCAATGACGTAGTTTCCGCCCCTAGTCCTCTCCATGGAGTAGCCGTAGTCCCAGTTGAATATGTCGTGGGCCTTCACCCAGTGAACACTACCACTTGAGTCGGTACTAGCGAGACACGGGTCGGCGTCGCTCCAACCGGAGTAGGAAACGGAGGAACCTCCGATCGTGAAGTCGCCGTCGGGGGTCTGCAGGACGGAGGTCGCCTCATCATCGTGTGGGCCCCCGAGCGTCCTGGTCCAAAGTGTTTCGCCGTGGGCATCGGTTCGAATGAGATACATGTCAGCGTAGCCGGCCCCGTACGACTCCGTGCTGCCGGCAACGATGAACCCACCGTCACTCGTCTGGCTCACGGAATTCCCGTAGTCGAGCGACTCGCCGCCGTAGGTACAGCTCCAAAGCACGTTGCCGCTGGAGTCGGTCCTTACCAGATAGACGTCTTGCCTGCCCGCTCCATAGCTTTCGGTGGTCCCGGCAATGACGTAACCGCCGTCCGCAGTCTGCCGGACGGAGCAACCGGAGTCTCTGCCAGGACCGCCAAATGTGCGTTGAAAGGTGGTGTGAGCCGCCAGGGTTGCGGGTATGAGAATCGCGGCCGCCACGAACGCGGCCATGATGGGCGTGAATCGCATGCGAACCACAGTTCCTCCTTTTCGCGCCGGGGCGAGTATAACGATGCAATAATAGACCCCATTCGGGGCTTGTCAACCCGCGTCCGCGAACATGCGGCCGCGAACAGCATCGTATCGGGCGATGTACACCATTGGCCTCTGCATCCCGGCACAACGGTACGCAATTCGAGTTTGGGAAAAGAGAGAAAAGTCCTCCGGAGCGCCGGAGAATGAGGGACACCACCTCGATGCGGCTGCGCGGGCCGCGCCTGGAGCATCGCACAAACGAGCGCCGCGACAGCATCCCTATCCTCATTCGGTACAGCCACGTTTTCCCGGCCCTCTTTTGTCTTGGCGGTGGAGCTCGAATCCGTCTATTGCTTTCGGGGCCTCCGTTTGAGCTCTGGTGCCGGGCACGCGGTTTGACTTGCCTAGGCAGCGGCGATAGACTGAAGGACATGCTGATTCTGGCCATCAACCCGGGCGGCGGGTCCACGAAAGTGGCGATCTTCGACGGCCCGAAGACAGCCCTTTCCGAGACCGTCGAGCACCCACCCAACCAGCTCGTCCGGTTCGGCCATGTGCTTGACCAGTACGAGATGCGCAAGTCCGCCGTTCTATCGGTTCTCGACCAGCACAAGTTCGACCGGACCAGGTTGCAGGCAATCGCCACGCGCGGCGGTCCTCTCCGGCCGCTTCCGGGTGGAGTTTACCGGATAACGCCGCGGGTAGCCGCTGACATCCGCCACGGGGAGTACCAGACGTTGCACGCATCTCTCCTCGGCCCGCTCATCGGGTTCGAGCTCTCCCGGGAGCTTGGTATCCCCGCGTACTTCGTAGACCCGGAGTCCACCGACGAATTCCGCGATATCGCGCGAGTCTCCGGATTCAAAGGCATCCACCGGGTAGCGATATCGCATGCCCTGAGCTGCCGCACCGTGGCGCAGGCGGCGGCGAAGAAACTGAAGAAACCGTACCAGAAATGCCGACTGGTGATCGCTCACCTCGGCACGGGCATCACCGTGGCCGCTCATGTCGGCGGCAAGCAGGTCGACGCCAACAACGCGAACGACGACGGTCCGTTCTCCCCGCAGCGGGCGGGGTCACTTCCCCTGTCCGGAATCGTCCGCGCCTGCTACTCCGGCAAGTACACCGAGGCAGCCATCCTGAGCCTGTTCAACAACAAGGGCGGGCTGGTATCCTATCTCGCGACCGACGACATCCGCCGGGTCGAAAAGGCGGTTGCCGGCGGCAACAAGTCAGCCGAACTGGTCTACCGGGCCCTCGTCTACCAGGTCGCGAAAGAGATCGGCGCCTACGTCGTTGCCTGCGAAGGCACGCCCGACGCGATAGTCCTGACCGGTGGCCTGACTCTCTCGGAGCGGTTTGTCACCGACCTCAAGAAGTGGCTTGCCCCACTCAAACTCAAGCTGTTCGTGTTTCCGGGCGAGGAGGAGATGTCGGCGCTGGCCTCCCGCCTTATCGCTGTCCTATCCGGCAAAGAAAAGGAACTAAGCTATGACAAGGAAACTGCTCTCCGGGGATGAAGCCGTAGCCCGGGGAGCCTGGGAGGCAGGGTGCCGCGTGGCTGCCGCCTACCCAGGCACACCATCGACCGAAATCCTCGAAGCCATCTCGACCTACAAAGATATCTACTCCGAGTGGTCGACCAACGAGAAGGTGGCGCTCGAAGTCGCGCTCGGCGCCTCGATATCCGGGGCGCGGGCTCTGGCAGCGATGAAGCATGTCGGCCTGAACGTTGCCGCGGACCCGTTCTTCTCCGCCGCCTACATCGGCGCGCTCGGCGGCTTCGTGATCGTGACGGCCGATGACCCGGGCCTGCACTCCTCGCAGAACGAGCAGGACAACCGCTTCTACGGTCTCATGGCCAGGGTGCCGGTCCTCTGCCCGTCGAACAGCCAGGAGTGCCGCGACTACACCATGCGGGCCTTTGCCATCTCCGAGGAGTTCGACCTGCCGGTCCTCATCCGCCTCACCACCCGCGTCGCCCACTCCAGCGGCATCGTCGAGGTTGGCGAGCGGACCGAAGTTCCGCTCAAGCCCTACGAGAAGAAAGTGACCAAGAACGCTATCCTGCCCGCGTTCGCCAAAGTCAGGCACGTCGACCTGGAGAAGCGCATCGACCGGGTCGCCGCTCTCAGCCTGCAGGATGAGTTCAACCGCATCGAACCGGGCAGCGTTGACCTGGGAATCATAAGCGATGGTGTCTGCTACCATTATGCGCGTGAGGTCTACCCCGACGCCTCATTCCTGAAACTGGGTATGGTCTGGCCGTTCCCCGGTGAGACCGTGCGCCGGTTCGCCGCCACAGTCAAGGAACTGCTCGTGGTCGAGGAAGTCGACCCTTTCATCGAACTGCAGGTCAGGGCGCTCGGGCTCAAGGTGACAGGAAAAGACCGGTTGCCGCGCACCAACGAAATGAGCCAACGGGCGCTGCGCCTGAGCATGGGTCTGCCTGCGGAGAAAGCCGAACCGGAAACCGGCGTGACCGCCCGGCCCCCGGCGCTCTGCCCCGGCTGCCCGCACACCGGCATCTACTTCGCCCTGCAGAATCAGAAAGCCTTCATCGGCGGCGACATCGGCTGCTACACGCTCGGGGTGATGCCGCCGCACTCGGGCATGGACACCTGCGTCGACATGGGCGCGTCCATCACCGTCGCCCACGGGACCGACAAAGCGCTCGGTGCCACCGACCAGCGGCCGCACGTCGCCATCATCGGCGACTCAACTTTCTTCCACTCCGGCGTCACCGGTCTCATCAACACCGTCTACAACAAGTCGAACGTCATCACCATCATCAGTGACAACCGCACCACCGGCATGACCGGACACCAGAACCACCCCGGCACCGGACAGACCCTGATGGGCAGCTTCGGGACCATCATCAAACCCGAGGAGATCGCCAAGGCCTGCGGAGTCAAGACCGTGGTCGTTGTCGACCCCTACAAAGTAAAGGAAACGCGCAAGGTCGTGCGCGAACTGCTCGCCAAGAAAGAACCGGCGGTGATTGTCAACCGCCGCGCCTGCGCCCTGCACATCCGGCTCCACAACCCGCCGTTCAAAGTGGACCCGGAGAAGTGCGACGGCTGCAAGACTTGCATCCGGCTCGGCTGCCCGGCCCTGTCATTCGATAACGGCAAGGCCCACATCACCGCGACCACCTGCGTCGGCTGCGGCATGTGCGCCGACGTCTGCCCCGAAGGAGCCATCTCCGCAAGTCCCAAGTCCAATGTCCAAAGTCCAAAGTCCTCTGCTGGGAGTCCCTCATGAACATCCTTGTCTGCGGCGTGGGCGGCCAGGGAGTGCTGCTCTTCTCCGACATCATCTCCAACCTCGCGCTCCGGAACGGCCTGGACGTCAAGAAGTCGGAAGTGCACGGACTGGCCCAGCGCGGCGGCAGCGTGACCAGCCACATCCGCTTCGGCCCCAAGGTCTATTCGCCGCTCATCGAAGAAGGTACGGCCGACGCGGTGGTGGCTTTCGAGAGGCTCGAGGCGCTCCGCTACGTCCACTTCCTGTGTCCGTCCGGACGCCTCTTCTACGACTCGCACCGCATCGACCCGCTCCCGGTCTCAATCGGCACGGCGGAAAGAGTGCCTGACGACCAGATCGAGGCCCGCCTCGCGGCCCGCGCGCCCCGACGGCAGATGGTGCCGGCCTTCAAGACCGCTCTCGAACTGGGCAACGTCCGGGTACAGAATACGGTGATGCTCGGGGCGGTCTCAAGCTGCCTCGGCTTCCCGGACGAGTCTATCAAACAGTCCCTGACCGAGTTGGTGAAGCCGGCGGCCCGGGAGCTCAACCTCAAGGCCTTCGCGGTCGGCCAAGCCATCTCCGCCTGCCCCTAGACCGGGCCGGCAGCAGCTCAGGCAGACAATCGCGGGCGGGAACCAACCGGTTCCCGCCCGCCATCTACAGCCGGAACGGCTAGCGCTGGATCACGATTCTGCGCGCCGCCTGCGACTGCGGGTCACGCACGAAGTAGACGCCGGGTGCGAGCCGGCTCACGTCATTCGCCCCGTTCTGCAGGTCCATCACCTTCTGCCCGGCGATGTTCACGAGGCTTGCAGCGGACAGCTTGCGGCTTGCGGCTTCCGTCAGGTACAGCACGCCGCGCACGATGCTGGCCCCTGACGCTACACGTGGCTCCTGCCGACCGCCGGCTTCCTCAATTCCCGGCACGTCGCCCAGTCTGCCCCACAGCCGGTAGGCGCTGTAGCGTTGGCCGAGCGCGGCTTCAGTCCAGCAACTAAAGAGCAGGAGCAGTTCCGGGCCACCGCCGTACACCGCATCGAACCCGAGCTGGTAGCCGGGCGCCGCAAACCACTCATCCTTGCGGACCAGGTTCCCGGCCGTGTCAATCCTCGCAACCGCGAAGTACGTTGAGTCCATGTAGCCCCAATAGCCCCAGAGGACTCGGAAGCCTTCGGCATCAGCGGTGACACGGGGAAGCTCGTTGTACTCGTTCGTCTTGTCCACGAGCAGGGCATTCGTGTCGAGGACCGTACCGTCGGCCTTGACCCGGGCCGCGTAGATCGCGCCGTCGTCCTGCACCCAGGCGACCAGCGAGTTCCCGTCGGCGCGTGCAACCGACACGGGCGGCGGGTAGCCGTGCACCGTCGCGCCCACGAGGTACCTCGGCCGGGTGATGGATCCGGCCGGACTGACCAGCGCACCATAGATGTTGTCGTCCGACGCGTTGTAGTGATATCCCTGCCAGACCACCAGGTAGTCGCTGCCGCTGAAGCAGACGGCCGGCAATGCGTCGTCAAACGAGTCGGAGGCCGCCACCGCGAAGCCGTTCGGGTCGAGCACGGTTCCGGCCTGGCTGACCCGCGCCGCAAAGACGTTGCCGCGCATGTCCGTGCGGTTGTCGTGCCACACGACAAGGAAGTTCGTCCCGTCGAAGCTGATGTCCGGGTAGTCCTGGTCGAAGGCCTCACGGCACACCGCGATGCCGCCCGGGTCGAACACGCTTCCGTCCGTGCCGACCCTCGCGCAGTAGATGTCCGCCCCGGTAGAATCGCGAACGTCAGACCACGCCACGAGGTAGATGGAATCGCCGAAAACGGCAGCCGTCTGCCACTTGCCGGTGAGAGTCGTGTCAACCGGGAATCCGACCGGGTCCAGCACGGTTCCGTCAGCGGCAATCCGCGAGGCGCTGACCGCACCGAACACCCCGCCTCGGTCCTCGGCCCAGACGGCAAGGAAGTCTGTCCCGTCCGACGCGCCACTCGGCCCGTGCTGCCAGTCCGCGCCCTGCGGCAGGACGATGCCGGAATCGAGCACCGCCCCTTGCGGGCTGATGCGCGTGCAGATGACGCCCATGTTGTACGTGAAGGTATCAGTGAAGCAGCCGGCCACGAAGAAATTGTCCCGGTCCGCTGACACGCTCGGGCCGTTGCACACATAGTCCCTGAGCCGCGGCCGGATGAAAGTGGAGTCGAGCGGCACTGCTTCAGCGCTGAGCCTCAGTCCGCAAAGCGCGCCCGAAGGCCAGGACTCCTCATCCTCTTCCCACATCACCAGGTAGTTGGTCCCGTCGTAGGCAATGGACGGAAACACGTCCATGTTCGGGTCGCTGCACAACTGGATGGCGACCGTGTCCATGATGTCCCCTGATGCCGAGACCCGCGCCGCGAAGATATCCGGCTGCTCCATGCCCTCTGCCCACGTCGCGAGGAAGCATGTGTCCCCGAACGCGACGCTTGGGAGTGCCTGTATCGCGCCGGCATCGTGGCGCAAGAAGATGGCTGTATCCAGTACCACGCCGCCCGCCGACACTCTTGTCGCCTTCACTGTAGCCGTAATCCCAAGCGTGTCCATCGCCATCCAGGCCACGAGATAGACGCCGCGGCCGAATGCAGCCGCAGGGAAGATATCGGAATCTGTGCGGCTCACGGCAACCGGGATTGGTACCGAGTCGAGCAGCCGGCCGCCGGTTGTCAGACGCGCAGCGTAGATGTCGGCATTCTGTTCTACGGTGTTGTCGGTCCAGACCACCAGGCAGGTCGAATCGCCATCGAATGCGACGGCCGGCAGTGCCTGGCCCTGGTCGCTGTCATACACGAGCAGCGAATCGATGACGTTCCCGGCCGAGTCGAGCCGGGCCGACCACAGGCTGCGGTTGTCGCCCGCGACCCAGACCGCGGTGAAGCCGGAGCCGGTGCCGACGATCGCCCGGGAGATGCCATTATTCTGCATTGACTGGTACTCGTAGCCGACGCGGTTGCCTATGGCATCGGTCGCGGAACCATCCGACCCGACACCGCTGGTGTAGACCGCCTGGGCGTTGTCGTCCGACCAGAAGACCCGCCAGCCGGAGTCATTCGTTGCCGCGCCGTACGAGAAGCTCATACCCCAAGAGAGCGGAGTCGGCACGATTCCGGTGTCCACCATGAACGCATCACCCAGTCGTCCGTCGACTCCGGCCCGGTCCGAATGAGCGCTTATCTGCTTCAGGTTGGGCCTCGCCGGCGGCCACGCGGATCTCCGTGCCCTGACCGGAAGGGGCCGCGCGCTCCGGCTGAGCTGCGAGTGTTGATTGACCAACTGCTGATGCCTGCCGGGAAGCGCTCTGGCCTTGCCGGCAATGGCAGGAACGAACATGGCGCACAAGAGCGCCACGCAGGCTGCCGCCCTACTGAACATCGTGACCTCCTTTTGCTGACTGCTGAACCGAACCTCGAGACTACGGCTTCGCCCGACGCCGCCGCGCCGCGCACGACCGAACGGGTGATTGTCGGAGGGAGTGGATTCTGACCGGCTCGGACTTGCGGACTGTGTCGTGAGTCTCACAACACATTCAGACTATCGGCTCAGGACCTCCTTTGGTGCTTCAGACCGCAGGGAGTATAGCCCCCCTCCACCCGCTGTCAAGTCAGGGACTTCACTCTGTCTCCCAGAAAGCGGGCGGGGTTCAGCAGCGAGTCCGCAGGACGGCTTTCGCCCCAACGGGGTGACGGGTGCACGTGCGGAAAACGGGGACTGTAACTTCGCAGGGCCCTTTGCGACTCCCAGGGACTGTCCCCTGTCTTCCGCGGCAGGGCGATAGCCCCTAAGGTGCGGGGCTTGGGGCGAAAGCGAGCGAGGCTCGACAACCAAGCCCCGCCAGCTGATTGTTAGCTCAGGTGACTAGCGCTGGATGACGACCTTGGTGACGCTTGGCGCATCACGCTCAACGCCAGACGCCTGACGCACGAAGAAGACGCCGGACCTCGGGTTCGCCACCCTCCGCCCCATCGCGTCGAAGACCACGCTGGATGCCAGACGCCCGACGCCTGACGCTCCGGACAGAACCGTCGCTCCGCCGTTCACCATTCGCCACTCGCTACCCGTAATTTCCTCGACACCCGACACCGAGTCGCGCAGAACCGAAATCGTTGAGTTGTATGAACTCGCTACGTAGACGCGGTTGTGCGCCGGGCTGTAGCACAGGTCGGCTGGATAGCGGCCGACCTCGATGGTCCGCAATAGAGTGTCTGCGGCAGCGTCTATCACCGCGACCTCCGTGAGTCCGGCACAGAAAACCTTGTTGCTCTTCGCGTTGAAGAGGATGGCCTCAGGACCATGATGAGAAGGAACCGCGGCCACGACCGAATCCGTCGCGCAGTCTATCACGCTGACACCGCCGTAGATCTGGGTCACGTAGACCTTGTTCCCCGACTGGCTGTAGCAGAGCTCGTACGTGTGTTCTACGTTCACTTCGCCGACAATCGAGTCGGAGTCGCCATCAATCACCGTGACCGCGTGTCCGCTAGAGGCCGAGCAGTAGACCTTGTTGTTCGTCGGGTTGTAGCACAAAGCCTGAGGATTGCTCCCCGGTTCCAGGGCGATCTCGGCCAGGAGCGAGTCGGTCGCGCCGTCGACGACACCGACGTGATCGCCGAATTGTGACGCGTAGTAGACCTTGTTGTTCTGCGAGTTGTGACAGAAGGCCAGGGGCGACCCCCAGGCTGGGACGGTGGCAAGCACGGAGTCACCTGCGCAATCCACGACGGTGACGTTCGGAGCATCGCGGCCACCATAGACCTTGTTGTTCAGCGGGTCATAGTACACGACATACAGCCCGCCGGCGTCGTCGATCCTGGCGACAACCGAGTCAGTCGAACCATCGATGACCGCGATGAAGCTGCCCGTGCTGCCACTGCAGTACACCTTATTGAGCAGCGCGTTGTAGCAGATGCTGTACGGGTGCTCCCCGACTCCGATCGTGGTGATGACTTCATTGGTCGCTGCGTCAATCACAGTGACGCTGTTGGCATTCTTGTTCGCGCTGTACACCTTGTCGTTCTGCGAGTTGTAGCAGAGCGACAAAGGAGTGGCACCGGAGTCCAATTGGATCGTCGTCTCCAGCCACTGGGCATCGACGGCTGTCACAAGGCAGCCCAACGCAAGCAGCACGATAGCACACTTCATAGTACCTCCCGAGTGGTCAATTATCGGCCGCTACCGTGTCTTGTCAATGCCAAGTCGAGTTCCGGCCTCCGCCGAGCGCGGGCGAGGTCCGGCAACGGAACCCCGCCCGCATCGCAGACCGAGCCGTCACGGAGCAACCGGCGCTACCACGTTGAAGACGTCGGTACGGATGGCCTGCAGCACGGCCTCGGTCAGGCCGCGCGCCTTCCACTTCGCCACCAGCACCGCCGCTTCCTTCGACATCGTTTCGCCGGAGATGTCCTTGCGCGTCAGCGCCCACATCTCCCGGCCGAAGCAGAGGTAGAACGGCAACTGGATGGTAGATACCCCGGCACCATCGCAGACCTGCTTGACCTGCAGCTCCATCGCGGTCAGCATCGGCTGCACCGAACTGACGTGCTCGAGCATCTTCGGCCGCTTCTTGTCGAGCCTCGTCTTGATGGTCGTGGTGTCGTACGCCGCATCCCAGTTCTCGATCCTTCTTGCGGGGTCATTCATGAACAATCACCTTCCTCTCCGCCCAGCAGGGCCGCAATCTTCTCTCTTGCATCCGTCATTACAAAGGAATTGCGGAAAAAGGCGGTTTGTGGTCGAATCCACGTGAAAGCCACGTCATTGAGTCGACGCCGCAGGTTCTGTTCGCCCTGGTGGCGGCGATAGCAGACCCGCCGGCGCGGCATCCCCTGCCCGGCGGCGATCTCATCGTCGGTCCGGTCCTCATAGTAGTGCCCGGTGACCGCCGCCCGCTGCTCTGCCTCCAGGTTCGCCACCTCCTCCTGGATGCGGCCCACGACGTAGTCGTCCATCGGCTCGGTCAGCGCCGGCAGCATGTCCGCGACGATCTCGTCGTAGGGGAAGTCCGCCCGGTCCAGGCTCAGATCATGGATGTGCTTGATCAGCGCCGAACGGCAGACCATGTGCGCCCAGGAGCAGAACGCCGAACCCTCGGGACGGTACTTGGGCAGTTCCTCGAAGAGCGTCGCCAGCATGAAGTCGACGCACTCCTTCTCCCAGGCGTCGAACCGGAGCCAGCGCCGGACCCAGTTCCTGAAGATGTTGTGATAACGGTGATAGAGCTCCACTTGCGCGGCGATATCCCATGCCCTTGCTCTCAGGGCGAGGTCGGCGTCCCGCCGGTTGCCGGCGGAACGGTCGCGCGTCTTCGCGTCAGCGGCCATATGGCCCTCCTTCGTCTTCCTTTCCCGATCCGGGAGCCCGCACCTGCCCACCCGGCGATGCCCGGTTCAGTTGACCGGCCCCCGTGCCTAAGTATCGCTTGCCATGCGCCCTCTGTCAATGGGTCTTGCCGCCGCTTCCTGGTTCCGGGACTCGAGCAGTGGCGGGAGATTGAAGACGTTGGTCGCGATGTCCAAGAGCACCTCGCGGCTCAGCCCCCGCATCACCCACTTATCCACCCTCCACATCATCTCCCGCTGCTGCCTCTCCAGCGACGTCTCCTCGCGCGTCAGCTTGCCCAGCTCCCGACTGAAGGCATGGTAGGCCGGAAAGATGATCGTATGCACCCCGTGCAGACAGAGCACCGCGCGGGTCTGGTTCAGCATGCTCTCGTCGCGCGCCGCAGAGATGCTGAACCGCGCCACTCTGGTCTGGATAACACGCTCAGTCAGACGGCCTGCGGACCCCAGCCGCAGCATCACTTCATAGTTGCCCACCATCCGATCCAAACGGCTCATCTTATCCCTCCTCTAGTCCGCTACCTTGCCGGTGGCGGAGTCGTGAAAGCGCCTCCCGAGCAACCCGACCCCAATCCGCCACATCAGGTTCCCGCGCAGCCCCCTCCGAAACCACTTCAACACCACCCGCTTGGTTCTTCGCGTGAAGTCCGGGAACGGCACGATCTGTCTAATCTGTGTAACCTGCGGATGGTCTCCGGTCCTCACTCTGGGCTCTGGTCTCTGGATTCTGGACTCTGCACTTTCCGACGTTCGGGCATGCCGCAGCGTCGCGTACAGCTCGCGAGCAAACACCAGATACCGCTCCTGCTCCTCCTCCGGCACGACGGCGCTCACCACCTCGCGCAGCATCTCCCCCGAATGCCGGTGCGGCTGCCGCCCCCTCATCCTGCTACTCATCGCCTCCTCCCACCGCTGCCACCTCGTCCCTCGCGCTTCGTCCGCTGTTCGGAGCATTCGGGCTTCGAGTCTCGTGTCCTTCGTGCTTTCGTGGCGGTACGTTCGGGTTTCGAGCTTCAATCGTCATTCGCGCTTCGGACTTGGCCGCTGCCCCTGTCTGACAGTGCGGGCTTTCCTCTATCGCCTCCGGCGTCATCACCGCAATGTGCTCGTAGCATTCGCTCAGCAGCGCCTGCAGCAGCTCCGAATCCAGCTTGTACCCGGCCCACTTCCGCAGACAGATCTCGAGCTCAAGTGCCAGGTCCCAGCCGGTCCTGGTACGGAGCAGCCGGGACAACTCCCGCAGATACCAACGATAGGCGTTCTGCTCCACGAGCCGAAGGCCCTGGTGGTCTAGTATGGTCCGGCCGATCTCCCACACCGCCGCTTCGGCCAGGTCGGAAGGCATGTCGAAGAGCGACAACACCTTACGCTTGTGCCGCACCCGGTCCAGCAGGTCACGCGCCCGCTGATTCAGTTCGATCTGGTTCACGGTTCACTCCTTTGCACGGCTCAGTAGATTGCCGTCACTAAGGAATTGCGGGTTTCCGTCGGTTTTGGTCAAAGCGACATCGCGTAAGTCACGCATTCCACGTCCAGGGGTCGCTGGGGGGGATACTCCCCCGGAGACTCTCCCTGCATATCCGGGGGCATATCTCCGTGCATCTGGCTGGGCATCTGTCCCGGCATCCCTCCCGGCATCTGGGAGGGCATCTCTCCGGGAATCGGACTCAGGCACTGGGCAGGGTACTCTCCCCGTATCCCGGTGGGAATCTCCCCTAGCATCTCGGAGGGGAACTCTGCCCGCATCTCCCCCGGCATCTGGGAGGGCATCTCCCTCGGTATCTGGGAGGGCATCTGGGAGGGCATCTCTCCCGGTATCTGGGAGGGCATCTGGCCCTGTCCGAGACCGCAAGACACCGCCCAGCTATTTCCACAACATTTGACAGGACCTCGGTTCCTGCCGCCTGCAGAACCGGACAACGGCTGTGGCTCTCGGCTTGACTGCGGGTCTGTAATGACTATCCTCAGGAACGATGGATGTCGGATTCACCCCAGCATTGACGGAAGTGAGATAAGTAATGCGTCCCCGTTTCTGCCCCTGGCATGAGAGCCATGTCCGCTTCCATCCCCACGACGGAATACAAACCAGCGACCTTGACGTAATTGGGTTGAGTGAGAAGCAACAGATACCCGAAAGGAGGTTCCATGAGACAACTCGCGAATGCCGCGCTGAAGGCAGCTAGCTACGCGGAAGCCGTGCAGCTGCTGGAGTCTAGACTGAGCGATTGCATGGATACGTACGCTGACGACGTATCCAATGAGCATCACGCATTCGACTTCCTCGTGGCCGACCTATTCGAGACGACCGACCCGCTGTACTTCACGTTCACGGACGCCAAAGGCGACAAGGGCGTTGATTTCTACGTGAAACGTGATACCGACTATGCGGTCTACCAGTGTAAGATGCCGGGAGTCGCGACACTGAAGAGGAACCCGTCTCCCATGCTGCTAGATTCTCAGGCGGTCCTAGAGCTAAGGGAGACCATCGAGTACATGCTGAGTGACTCGGAGCCAAACTCGGGAAACGCGGCGGTCCGCGAGCTCCGTTCGAAGTTCCACCAAGACATGGCCTTAGAGCCGGAGCGTACGCATGTGCGGTTCGTGCTCAGCCTGTTCAGCAACCTCAACAGGGATGGTCTGGATGTGTATGAACGACTTCTGAAGGCCTACAGGTCCAACGATCGTGTCAGCATAGAGTTGCGTCTCTGGGACAGAATCACCGCCGAGCTCACGGCACCGTTCTCTGAGGCAATTCTCCCTCAGGAGGTGACGCTCCACTACTCCGAAGGAGAGATTCTCTCGCGGAGCGATTGGGCCTACCTGCTAGCGCCTTCAGTTGACCTGCTGGATGCCTTCGAAAGAAACCGATTCGCCCTGTTCGACCTCAACGTTCGGCACGAACTGAGGCAGTCTCCAGTAAATCAGAAGATCATCGACAGCCTCAAGCACGCCAAGTCGCAGCGCAACTTTCACCACCTCAACAACGGCGTTACGATAACCTGCAGCTCATTCAAGGTGTCAGAATCATCTCAGAAGGGGCGTGTGGTGACGGTTTCGAAACCTCAAGTAATAAATGGCTGCCAGACCGTACTATCGATATACCGAGCTCACCGGAGCATGTCCCCTGAGGAACAAGAGGGATTCCGCAAGCACTGTTGCACGCAAGTACGGCTTATCAAGACAGATGACCAGAGCTTCATAGGCGACTTGGTCGTAAGCACGAACAACCAGAATCCGATGACAGCGCGGAACCTGAAGTCGAACGAAGGCGTTCAGAAGTCCATCACGGCGCAGTTCAAGGCCCTTAGCCCTGCGTGGTTCTATCAAAGAAAGGACGGGGAAAGCGACAGCCTCTGGCACTTTCCGCCGCAGAGCTTCAGGAAGAAGGTGTTCGAAGACGCTGGTAACCGCAAGCGCATAGCGGATAATGAAGAAGTGGCCAGGGCTTGGTACGGATTCTCGGGCTTCTCGTCCCTGGCATCCGAGAGAGCCAAGCTGTTTGAAGATGGAGAACCTCACTACGACCGGATCTTCAAGAGAGTGCCACTCGCGGCAACTTGGAAGGATATCGCTGACCCGGCGATGCAATACAAGTACAAGGAAGACGACTACCAGGTCGCAACTCCTACGGCAGCTATGTACCTGTTGAGCTACCTAACCAGCCAGTTCGTCAAGAGATATACGTTGTCTAATCGCCTGAACCGGGAGCTGGCGATCGAACGACTCGGGCTAGGCCTGCCATCAGAAGGCGGAGGGTTTGACCCCGACAAGGTGGATGAAAAGCTGAAGTCTGATGACGAGTTCCTGGTGAATCAGATGCTCGCCAACATGAAGGAAGTCTTGGTCGGGCTCTACGCAACGGTGTACGTGTGGAAGTTTGGCCCTATCGATGGTAACCTCGCCCAGAGACTTCTTAAGAGTCCCTGCTATGCTCGGCTAGCGGAGTCACCCGACTTCGGCGGCTACGCCAAGGAGGTGCAGGACGGAAAGCACCGCTCGCCAGACAACCTACTGTACGCTATATATGAGTTCATCCGAACGGCCATGTACAACTTCCTTGGCAAGTACCGGGACGCATATCTGATGGCGGAACGCAAGATCAGATACCTGCACCGTGAGGAGACCATACAACACATGAAGCAAGAACTCCGCGCCCTGAACCAGAGGTCAGCGAGGCTGACCGAGGAATGGAAGACACAAGGCAAGACGTTCCTGGACAGCATGCCATAACGTGGCCGCGATGGTGAAGAACGGCCCACTTCTATGCTCCTGCACGAGGTTCGCGAGCTACGTGCTTGGCTTGGCAGAGCCCATCCTCCAGCCAGGAGGGCCGCTCGATCTACTTAGGATGAAACTGAGCCGCGAGCCATCCATACGAGGCGGCAAGTGACGCACTAGAAGGGCCATGCGCAAGATGCTAGCCTACATCAGGCGGAACTGGTGGATCCTACTGCTACCGGCCGCGATGCTTGGCCTGAACTACTGGGCATGGCGTCACTCGCTGGTGCCTCTGCCACCGCTGTGCGTACCCCATTCGACGGAGCCGCCGGGCGCGTCGCTCGTTGAAGTTGCTAAGGCGTTCGCGGACATCACTAAGCCGATAGTCGACATCTCTACGATACTGGCCCTGTCGGTAGGCGGCATCTGGACGTACTTCCTCTTTGTACGAAAGAGAGCGAACTACCCACAGGCGAATGTATCCCTGAAGGTGTCCCATGTCCGTCTGACCGACCACATGCGCCTACTACGGGTCGGAGTCCAGTTGGAGAACAAGGGCAACGTTACCCTCGCGCCCAGCCGTATGTTAGTGTGGGTGCAGCAGGTTCTGCCCTGGCCCGCCGCGGAACTCGGCCAAGCGCCCAACGCGGATCTGGTTGCTGACCAAGAGAGCGAGATCGACTGGCCCTTGCTCTACGAGAAGGAGCTCGCCGCACCAGGACTGCGCTACATGAGGCTAGAACCCAATGAATCGGACGACAGGCAGTTCGATGTTCTGCTAGCGGACAACGTCGACACCGTGCTGATCTACACTCATGTCAAGGCAGGTCGAAGGAGCCTGTTCGGGAAGAGCGAAGGCGAAGCCAACGAAGTCGGGTGGACGGCCTCACGACTTCACCGCTTAGTTGACCGATTGGAAAGGAGCACAAATGCCACGCAACCCTAGTCATCGTGCCCGCAAGAGGACACCGACCGGCGGAGTGACCAAGCAGGCAAAGGTGAAGAGGCGTCCCGCACCTTCGGGCAGGGTCGCCAGCGTCAAATTGGCGCGCGTCCGACTGGAGCAAGCACATCGCGCTCTGATAAGAGCCGGCATGCCGGCTGAGGCAAATGCCGTCCGTGTGATACTCAGACAAGTGCTGGGCCCGAGGGTGCCTTCAGATATCTGCGGCGACTCCATGCTTCTGGGATTCCGCGCGGAAATGTGTCGTCTCGCGTCTCTCCCGTCTCACATCCCTTCTCGCCAGTCCAAGAAGAAGAAGCCGAGGCAGATGACTGCCTCAACTACCACTTCCGGAGTCAAGGAACACCGTGAAGACTAGACAGCAGTCCCCGAAGCCCAAGCCGAAACCAGCACCTACTCCCACGCCGAAGCCAGCGAAACAGAAGTAAGAGCCTGGCGGTGCTAGTCTCTCACTCCACAATGGGAGAAATGAGGAGAAATGAGGGACAGTCACCTATTCGGCAACAGTGAACCACGGCCACGCACCCCATTTCGGGAAGCTTCGGGACATCGCGCTGCCGCAGGCAGCGAGTTAGCAGTTAGGAAGGTAGCAGTGAGCAGTTGTCCGGCTTACAGCTTCAAGCCGCAAGCATCAAGCTAGCCCAGGCGCAGGTCCGAGCCGGCTGACGGCTTCCGGCCACTCGATCCTATCCCCTGTGCTTCTGACTTCTTCAATCTGGCTTCTGACATCGTCTGCCTCAGACCGCCGTCCCTAATCCCCAGCCCCCAATCCCTCGTCCCCAGCCCTCTGCCAGCTTGACTCGACTCTGATACGTGCAGAATTGACAAACATCAGGAGTGTAGTATCATGGTTTAAGGAGGTGCGATGAAGAGAAGCGCACTGCTCGTTTTCGTCATCGCGGTTACATCCATTTGCTCCGGCCAGTGGCTGGAGCGCCAAGTCGTGATCGGCGACACCCTCGGCGGCATCAGCCTGACCGGCGGCATCGTCGTCAACCCGATATCCGGCAACGTCTACATCGAGTCCAGCCCCATACAGGTATTCAGCCCCGTAACCATGGAGAAGATTCGCGGCCCCGGCTCGACGGGCTTGGTGATTTTCTGTCCGCCGAGCGGCAAGGGGTATGTGTTGCGGGATTCGGCAGTCATACTCGATGCCGCTGCGGACACGGTCCTGAGCGTGACTGCTCTGCCCTTCAGACCGAGTTCACTCGCATACAGCCCGGCGTCCGACCGGCTCTACCTGGGGTCGACGTCCTCGGAGACGCTCTTCGTGTTCGACCCCGACGGCGATTCCGTGCTGACCGCCGTTGGAATAGGAGCCGACGTCTCGGCTCTGCTATGGGATTCAGCCTGGAATCGGCTGTACGTCGGAACCCAGTCGAATTCACTCAGCGTGGTCGACTGCACCGCCGATACTTTGCTGGCGAGTGTTCCGGTCGGAAACGACGACGTATCAAAGCTGGCACTGAGCACCGTTTCGCACAAGCTCTACTGCGTGGCCGGGGACACCGGGCTGACCATAGTGAGCACTGATTCGCTGAAGGTAATCGGCGTGACACCGGCGCTCGAGCTGGATGAGCTTCTGGCGCTGGTCTACAACCCATTCACTGACCGGTTGGCGTGTCTGGTCACTGACTCGTTGTGCGTGATAGATTGCCAAACCGATTCGACACGAACCCTAGCTGCAGGATCGCTCTCGTCCGTCGCGGTCAATACGGCGAACGGAAGTACCTATCTGGGCTGGTACGATCCTACCGAGGTGCTTGTGACGGACTCGAACGACCACCTTGCGGCTGTGGTTCCCATCCCAACCGTACCCACTCACGACATCGTGGCCCTTGCATTTTGGCCAAACAGCAATGAAGTATACGGAGTGACATCCCCGGGCGATCTCGCCTTCGCCATCGACGCCGCGGTCGACTCGGTCGTGGGCACTGTGAACTACGCTGCCTATCTACCCCGGCAGATGGTCCACAACCCGGCCGGCAACAAGCTCTACCTGCTCTGCACTGGGCACGATGAGGTCCTCATCCTTGACAGCACATTCGGTACGCCGAAGCACATTCCCGGCGGGGTCTACGGCACATACGCCCAGCCGGTGCTGAACCCGGCCCTCAACCGTCTCTACGTGGCTGACTACGGCACGCTCCGAATCATCGACTGCAACGCTGACAGCCTGGTCAGGACCCTGGCGATGGCCGCCATCGACCGCCCCAGGCCGGTGATGGTCCCGTACCTCAACAAGATGTACATCTTCGACGGCTCCGATGCCGACTCGGTATACGCCTACGACTGCCTGCGGGACACCGCGATCCCGCTCTTCGAGCTGGACGACCACGTTCCTTGCGCGGTCTACGACCCGCGCTCCAACCGAGTTTTCTTTGCCTGCGGGGACAAGCCGACTGTACGCGCCCTTGACCCGGTGGGCGACTCTGTGGTCAAGACCTTCGACCTTGTGGGCGGCTCCTATCGTGGTAAGATGACCTTGAATCTCGACCTCGGCCTGCTCTATTACATCGACCAGTCGCCGACGATGATGTTCACCATCGATGTGCTGGGGGACTCGGTCATCTCATCCGAGATCCTGCCCTGGATCGTCGACGCCATGTTCCTGAACCGACGGCTGGGCAAGCTCTACATGTGCGGCAGCAGCCAGACTCTGGTCTTCGACTGTGCCCTGGGCGCAATCGTCGATACGATCGATGCCGGATTCACCTACTCAGGCCTGATGGACGACCGGAACGACAAGCTCTACCTCAGATACGGCGCGGTCGTGGATTGTCGCTACGACTCGGTCGTGACCCGGCTTGACCCCATCAATTCTCGCAGCATGGCGTGGGACGCCATCGACAACCGTGTGTTCAAGGCGACCACAAGCAGGCTCTACGTCTACCGCGACGACCCATATAGTATCGAGGAACAGAAACCCGGAGTCCTGGGGCCGATGCTGTCCGTACTCGGCAATCCCGCCAGAAGCGGGGTCAAGGTGCGACTCCAGATTCCGCCCGGCCAGACGGGCAGCCTGACCGTGCACGACGTGGCCGGCAGGCTGATCCGACTGCTGTCGGTTGCCCGGTCTGCGACGCTCAACGTCGACCTGAAATCGGTGCCGGCCGGGGTCTATTTCGTCAGCCTCGAAGTGGGCCGAAACAGGACCAAAGATAAGGTCATCGTCCAGCACTAAGCCATCTTGAGAGCACGGCAGCCCGGTATCAGATAAGCGGCTCGGTCTCAGACATTGCCGCGATACTGAGCTGGCCGTGACTCTCTTTGCGCCTGGCGCAGACGCAGGCCATAGGCCACCAGCTGGCTGCGGAGAAATGGGGACACGATGTGTAACGAGAGATGAGGGACAGTCACCTATTCGGCATCAGTGAGCCAGGGACAGGCTCCCCATTTCGGGAAGCTCCCACGAGGCATTTCGGATTGCAGACTGCAGATTGCAGATTGGCCAGACCGTCAGCAGCCGACCACTTGACCACTGGATCACTAGACCACTGGATTCCTCGACCCCTCTCCCCTTCCATTTGACACCCCCGCCCGCCAGTCCTAGAATCCCGCCAATGAAGATGCGAACCGACTCCATGATGCCAATCCGAGTGTTGTTTGCCTGCGCGCTTGCGGCTCTCTGTTTGCTGGGGTGTGGAGACAGGAGCGCGCCGCCGATCGATCCGGCACTGAAGGCGTCGCTCGCGTCGTGGCTGGCCGAGCACAGTAAGCCTCCCACGGACTACGTCGTCGGTCTCTTCGGCAGCCACGATGTTGTCTTCCTGGGTGAGGCGCACTACCTGAAGCACGATCTGCTCTTCGTCCAGTCGCTATTCGAGCCGCTCTACCGGGCCGGTGTTCGCACCTTCGCCACCGAGTTCGCCCGCCGGGAGGACCAGGCCTTGATCGATTCGCTCCTTGCCAAGCCGACGTGGGACGAGGGGCTCGCGCGCACGATCGTCTTCAGCCAGTTCGTGCTCTGGGGCTACCAGGAGTACGTGGACCTGTTCCGGGCCGGCTGGGAGCTGAATCGGAAGCTCGCGCCAGGCGCGCCGCGATTCCGAATCCTGGGCGTAAATGACTCGCCGGATTGGAGCTACTTCCGGACACGCGCGGACATGGATGTGGACTCGCTCAAGGCCAAGGTTTGGCGCGGCGGCGGTGAAGAGCACTGGGCCCAGGTCATCCTCGACGCGGTCGGCGCGGGCGAGAAGGTGCTGGTCTATTCCGGCATCCACCACGCGCTCAGCGGCTTCCTGCACCCGATTGTCATCGACGGCAAGTTCGTGCGCTTCGAGGATCGGCGCATGGGCAACTTCGTCTACCGGAAGCTCGGCAAGCGGGCGGTCACTGTGTTCCTGCACGCGCCGTGGCCGGGTCCAAAGGGAATGGACGACAGGTGGGTCTGCGCCGCCGACGGCGTGATCGACGCGCTCATGCAGGGCCTGCCATCGGGACCGCGTGCAGTCGGATTCGATCTTGCCGGGTCCCCGTTCGGGAACCTGCGGGTCAGGAATGCCCTCTATGCGAGAGGCTACGATGACTTCCGTCCGTCGATGTTCTGCGATGGCTGGATCTACACCCAGCCGATCTCATCGAACCAGGGCGTGACTCCCATCCAGGGCTGGATCAATGCGGGAAACCTGGAGCGGGCGCGCGCGCAGTCTCCGAATCCGGACTGGCGGCAACTCACTGCCTCGGAGTTCAACGCCCGCATCGCACAAGCGGCCGACGTCCGGAAGCTCTGGGGCCACTTGAGATGATCGCCAGGAGGAATCTCGGCAATGTCGAACCTGGTTTGACCCGCGGTCTGGAAGCCAAGTATGACGGACAGGCACGCAGTTTCGGGAAGCCTCGGGACACCCGAGCGGCTGCGCCGCGGAGCTGGAGGTTGACGGACGGAAGCAGGGACGGGCACTCCATTTCGGGAAGCTCCCACGAGGCACTTCAGATTGCTGACTGCAGATTGCAGATTGGCGCGGGCGTAGCCCGCTAGCCTCAAGCTGCGAGTATCAAGCTAGCCCAAGCGCAGGCCCGAACCGGCTGACCGCTTCCAGCCACTCGTTCCCTTGCTGCCTTGATCCCTTGGTCCATCTCCCCTCTGATTTGACACCCGCGCCCGCTTCGGTTCACCCCAAACCCCGCTCCTCAGGGGCTCCGCCCCTAAGGCGGTGTACGCGGCTTCCTTTGGTCGCCGCACGTGCACCTGTAACCCCTTGGGGTGACCCTGCGGCTTGACTGCCCCGCCCGCGAGTCTATCATCTCCGCGATGAAGGCTCGACGCCACCTGGGCGGAGACGAAACGCGGGCGCGTTCCCGCAAACTCCCCGCCAGCAACAGCCTATCGAGGGGATTCGAGGCCTTGTGCCCGGTTGCCGACCTGTTCTCCACGTTCACAAGGCCTTGGTACGTTGCCGGCGGGTGGGCGCTGGACTTGTTCCTCGGACGCGTCACGAGAAAGCACCATGACATCGATGTGGCGATCTTTCGAGAAGACCAGATCAGGTTGCGCGACCATCTCGCAGGCTGGCAGTTCCAGAAGGTAGTCAAGCGCCGCAGCCACATGCTCGAATCATGGGACGAGCGCGAGTGGCTCAGCCTGCCCGTCCACGAAGTCCATGCCCGGGGTCCGGGCGGAGACCCGGAAGTCGAGAACTTCTCAACGAATCCAGGGAGGAGAACTGGGTCTTCCGCCGCAATCCCGGAGTCACGCTCCCGCGGTCAGGCCTGGGCAGGCTGGCGCAACCGGACACTCCCTACTTGACGCCGGAGGTGGTGCTGCTCTACAAGGCCGCTCATCCTTCGGCGGCTGGCGAAGAGGACTTCGCCGCGGTCGTCGAGGCGCTGACTGCCGGCCAGCGACGCTGGCTGGTCGATGCTCTCGGAGTCTGCCATCCCGGGCATCACTGGCTGCCCGCCCTCTATGCATTCACTGGCTGAGTTGTCGGGGAGTTCCGGGGTCGCAGCATGGAATTTCCGGTCGGCGATGTCGAGACTGCCCACCACAGATTCCGGCCGGCTGATGCCGACCACTACTCCGCGCACGTTTGACGCCGGCTCATCTCCGTCTGGAATCGGGCCATGACCGCACCGGGGGTGGTGTTCAGCCTGCGTCAGGCCACCTGCGACGACAGTGAGTTCGCATTCGAAGTGAAGAAGCTGACGCTGGGCGGCTACGTGCGCCAGGTTTGGGGCTGGGATGAACAGGAGCAGCGCCGGCTGCACGACAGACGGTTCGGGTCTCAGGATTTCCAGGTCATCGAGTCATCAGGGTGCAAAATCGGCATCCTCGCCCTCTCCCACGAACCTGGCTGCCTGAAGGTCAACCAGCTCCTTCTGCTGCCCGAGCACCAGGGCAAGGGAATCGGCACGGCCTGCATGAGCCGAGTCATCGCGCAGGCGGCCAGCCACGGCTTGCCCGTGCGGCTGCAGGTTCTGAAGGTGAACCGGCGGGCGGTTGAGTTCTACTGCCGGCTGGGTTTCCGCGGTGCCGGTGCAGACGGCACGCACATCCGGATGGAGAAGCCGGCGCGCTGACAAGCGAGTGGCCCGTGGCAACCAGAGCAGGGAATGGTTGTCTCGGAGGCGCGTCAATGGGAAGAGAGACAGGCTCCCCATTTCGGGGAGCTTCGGGACATCGCGCTGCCGCAGGCAGCGAGTTAGCAGTCAGGAAGGTAGCAGGTAGCAGCTGTCCGGCTGACTGCCCCAAGCCGCAAGCATCCAGCCAGCCCAGGCGCAAGCTCAAGCCGGCTGCCCGCTGCCGGCCCTACTGCTTCGGAATCACGCAGATGAAGCGGAAAGGCCTGTCGCCGGTGTTCTCGAATCCGTGCTCTTCGCCCGCGGGAATGTACGCGAAGTTGCCGTAGGCAACCGGCTTCACACCGTCCGGGCTGACTATGTTTCCCTTTCCCTCGATGATGAATACCTCGTGCTCGTAGTCGTGGTGGTGCAGCGGTATCTTCTCTCCGTTGCGCTTGATCTCGATTACCCGCATGGCGAAGTGGGGCGCCCCGTCCTTGGCGGCAATGAGCCAGCGGATGGTCGCCTGCATCCCGGCCAGATGCGGCTGCTCTTCCTTGACTTCGGTGAAATGTCCTGTCAGCATAGACCATTGTACCACATGCAAGACCCGCAGCCAAGGTCGAGCAAGACCAGGGAAGCCGGATTCGTAGCTAGCCACCAAGACACAAAGAGGATCGAAAGCCTCTCCATCTGCTCATGTCAGTCCGAACCTTGGTACCTTGGTGGTAGACTTCCGTTCTAGTTCTGGCGGCGCGGGGACCGCAACATTTGGCCGCGGCGGTTCGTCCCATCTGATGTAGCCAAGGAGTATCATGACTAGACACTTCGCCTTACTGTCCGTGGTTCTTGTGCTGACCATAGCCGGCTGCTATGTCCCGAGCCCGAAACTCACAAAGACCGAGATCGCCCAAGAGAAGGTTGGCCTTGCCGGAGCTGAGTCAGTCAGCGTATCCGTCACGCTCGGTGTAGGCAAGCTGAAGCTGGCGGGCGGTGCCGACTCTCTGCTCGACGCCCGGTTTGAGTACAACATCCCGGACTGGAAGCCTGCCGTGTCCTACAGGGTCGAGGACGGCCGGGGACGGCTCCTCGTCGAGCAGCCTTCGCGGGTCGTCGGTGCGGCCTGGCCGGGCAGCGTCCGCTACGACTGGGAACTGAAGCTGAATTCCGGCCTGCCGCTGGAGCTGGAGGTCGACATGGGCGTCGGCAAGAGCGAGGTCGACCTGAAGGGCCTTAGTCTGCGCCGGTTCAGCCTCGATGCCGGAGTCGGCGAGGGTACGATAGACCTGTCAGGCCCGCGGCCGTCCGACCTCGAGGCGACCATCCAGGCCGGAGTCGGCAAGCTGACTCTGGTCCTGCCCTCCGATGTCGGAGTCCGGGTCAAGGCTCAGGCCGGTCTGGGACACGTGAACTCGGACGGGCTCAGAGCTGACGGCGATGCCTGGGTCAACGAGGCGTGGGGCAAGACCAGGACGTCGGTGCGGGTCGAGGTCCAGGGCGGCATCGGTGAAGTTGAGATGCGGCTTGTCGGCGACCCCGCCGGCGGGAGCATCTAGCAGGGCAGCGGACTCAGGGACTGGCCACGAAGAGACGAAGAAGACCGCGCCCGATCCCCTCTCTCTGTGCCTTTGTGTCTTTGTGGTAGACTCCGGTCCTTTCCGGCTTCTGTCCGAACTGCTTGACAGTCGCGGAAAGGCCGGGATAATGGCCCGTGGTCAGTAGACAGACGCTTGCCCCTTTGCGATTGACCAGTGGCCGTTCGCGGCGCTCGTCGGTCACGAGACGTCGTTCGACCCTCCTCTAGCCCGACAGCTTTCCATCCATGCCCACACCATCCTTTGAGTTCAAGCGCAGGCTGGAGCCGATGCGCCTGCGGGCAGCGGAACTGGAGCAGCAACTCGGCGACCCGAAGGTGACGTCCGACATTCCGCTGCTGAAGACTCTGACGCGCGAGTTCCGGACGGCGACGGCGGCACTGGAGCAGTTGCGGGAGTACGAACGCATAGAGAAGGAAGCACAGGAAGCGGATGAGATGGCCCGGGGAGCCGATGACGCGGAAATGAAGGAACTGGCCCATAAGGAACTCGCCGACCTGAACCAGCGCATAGAAGCGCTCAGCACCTCGCTGGAGGCCGTGCTCCGCCCCCGCTCCCCGGATTGGGACAAGGGCTGCATCGTCGAAATCCGGGCCGCCGCCGGCGGCGAGGAAGCAGCTCTCTTCGCGGGCGATCTGTTCCGGATGTACTCGCACTATGCCGAGAAGCACGGCCTGAAGATCGAGGTCATGGACTCCCGCCCGAGTGAACTGAAGGGCTTCAAGGAAATCGTGTTCGCGGTCGAAGGCGACGAACCCTACCGCTACTTCCGCTTCGAAAGCGGAGTCCACCGGGTCCAGCGGGTACCCGAGACCGAAGCCTCGGGCCGGATTCACACGTCCACGGTCACTGTTGCCGTGCTGCCCGAACCCGAGGAAGTCGAGATGATCATCAACCCCGACGACCTGCGCGTGGACGTCTACCGCGCGGGCGGGCACGGCGGCCAGGGCGTCAACAAGACCGAGTCGGCCGTGCGCATCACCCACATCCCGACCGGCCTGGTCGCCCAGTGTCAGGATGAGCGGTCGCAGCAACGGAACAAGGCAAAGGCGATGAAGGTGCTGGCCGCGCGCCTGCTCGAAGCCAGAAATCTCCAGGACCAATCAAAGATGACCGCGACCCGACGCAAGCAGATTGGCGGTGGCGACCGCAGCGAGAAGACCCGAACCTACAATTTCCCGCAGAACCGGCTAACCGACCACCGCAACGGCGTGTCCGTGCACAACCTCGACTCGGTCATCGAAGGCGAGCTCGACGCGCTGTTCACGACGCTCGAGAAGGCCGAAGCCGCAATCGAGTGAGCGAGCCGAGCCGCAGAACTCGGAATCTAGCCACCAAACCACCAAGACACAAAGGGCCCGAAGTCCGGATCGACTCAGCCGAACTCCTGAAAGAAGCGTCCGGGGCGATTCCCCGGTCGGACGCGGAGTACTTACTGATGCATCTGCTCCAGGTTCCGCGTCATGAGCTGTATCTTCGACGCCCCGTCACGGCAAGGGAGGCGGCGCGCTTTCGACGCCTGGTTTCTCTGGCCCGCAGCGGCGAACCGGTCCAGTACCTGACCCACTCTGCCCCTTTCCTCGATTTCCAGGTTCAGGTAGACCATCGCGTCCTCATACCGCGACCCGAGACAGAAGAACTTGTAGCCAGGACTTTGTCCAAACTCAAGTCAGAAGCCAGAAGCCGGAAGCCAAAGGCCAGGACCATGGCGGTGGACTTCGGAACCGGGTCAGGGTGCATCGCGATTGCGCTGGCCCGGGCGCTTCCGCAGGCAAGCATCCTGGCAGTTGATGCTTCAGTGGCCGCGCTCGCTGTCGCAAGACGGAACGTCGTTCGGCACAGCCTCGGCGACAAGGTCAGGCTGGCGCAGGCGCGAAACATGGATGACCGAATCCTGTCACGACTGCGCGGACGACTCGACCTGCTCATCTCCAACCCGCCCTACATACCCACCCGCCGGCTGGCGCGACTGCAACCGAGCGTCCGCCGGGAGCCACGGCTGGCACTTGATGGAGGGCCAAAAGGGGCTAATATTGTCGCGATGTTGGTTGCGCACGGCCCCACATTGCTCAAGCCCGGTGGGCTGCTGGCAGTCGAGGTCGACGCGACCCACGAGTCAGCCGTCCGCAAGCTGGCCCCCCATACCGAGGTCGAGCGTGACCTCGCGGGAAGAGTCCGCTACGCCTTCCTGAGGAGGAGCTAGCGGTCAGGTGCTAGCAGTTAGGAGTCAGGAGACCAATGTCCAGTAACAGCAAGCGCATCGGGTTCATGGTCAACCGGGACAAGCCTCTCGCAACGAAACTGGTTCCTGACCTCGTACGTTGGCTTCGTGCTGCCGGGCACGTGCCGCTCCTGTCTGCGGGCACCGCGAAGCTGCTCCGAGTCACGGCCGAATGCGGCCCCGCCGCAAAGCTGGCTGAGAAAGCCGACCTGGTCGTTGCCTGCGGCGGCGACGGAACGCTGCTCCGGGCAGCGCGACTGGTCGGCAGTCGAGACGTGCCGATAATGGGCGTCAACCTCGGCGGCCTGGGATTCCTGACCGAGTTCTCGACCGCAGAGGCACAGGCCGGCATCGAAGACTTCTGCCGTGGCGCCCACTCCGAGGAGCGCCGGATGGTCCTTGCCTGCCGGTACGGCCGCAAGTCGGGCTTTGCGCTGAATGATATCGCGGTCAACATGGGCACAGCCAACCGCGCCATCGAACTCGTGGCCAGCTCCGGCGGTGTGCTGGTCACTCGGTACATCGGCGACGGCGTGGTGGTGGCGACCCCTACCGGCTCTACTGCTTACTCACTTGCGGCCGGCGGCCCGGTTGTCTACCCGACGATGCAGGCGATTCTCCTGACCCCCCTCTCCCCTCACGCGCTCGCATCGAGGCCGATGATCCTGCCCCCTGACGCGAAGGTAGAACTGGAACTGAGCCGGCGCTCCGAGTCGGCCATCCTCAACCTCGACGGCCAGGAGCGCTGGATAGTCAGGCCCGGCCGGCCTCTCCACATCAGCCGCGCCGATTTCACGATCCGACTCGTAACCCCGAAGGACAAGACCTATTTCCAGATTCTGCGCGACAAGCTGAAGTGGACCGGCAGCCAGCGCTGACGAGGACTTCAGATCCGGAACTCGAAGCACGAAACGCGAGTGAGCCTAAACTCCAAACCCTTGGATTGCTCGTTTGCCTCCATTCAAGCTTGAACCGGACTTCGAGCTTTCTCATCCGAGCCTAGCCTTCACTCATGCTCTCCGAACTTAGAATCCGCAACTACGCCCTGATTGAAGACCTCACGGTCCAGTTCAGCCCCGGTCTGAACGTACTCTCGGGCGAGACCGGAGCCGGCAAGTCTATCATCATCGGCGCGCTATCGCTTCTGCTCGGCGACAAGCCGGACGCGGACATGATCCGCGCCGGTGCAGATACCGCCCAGGTCGAGGGCCGGTTTGACGCTGGCAAGCAACTGGCCGCTGAGTGCACCGCCCTCGGCATTCCGCTGACCGAAGATGGGGCTCTGCTCCTGCGCCGTCGTGCCGAGCGCAGCGGCCGCGGGGCAGCCTACGCCAACGACTCCGGCATCACCATCGCCGCGCTGCAGAGACTCGGTGACCGGCTCGTGGATTTGCACGGCCAGCACCAGCACCAACTGCTGCTGAAACCTGAAATTCACCTCGACATTCTCGATGAGTACGCCGGGCTCAGTTCCGAACGCGATGGCTTCGCCGAGCGGTTCCACGCCTTCGACGAGAAGTCGGCAGAACTCGCCCGGCTCGACCAGCAGCTCGCCGAACGCAGATCCCGGCAGGAACTGACCGAGTTCCAGTTGAAGGAGTTGGGCGGTGCGGCAGTGAAGTCCGGTGAGCTTGCCGGGCTGAGCCGCGAACGGGAACTGCTGCAGAGTGCCGAGCGGAGGTTCACCCTTGCCCGGCAGCTTGAAGAACTGCTTTCAGAACAGGAGGGTTCAATCATCGGCCTGCTCGGGATCGCCGGCAAGACCCTGAACGAACTCGCGGAACTGGACCCGGGCCTGGCCGAGCGCCGCGCCCTGCTCAGCGAGGCTCGCGCCGGCGCCGACGATCTGTGGCGCGAACTTGTCCGCTATCGAGAGTCGATAGAATTCTCGCCGGAGCGAATGGAGGAGGTCAACTCGCGCCTGTTCCTGATCGAGAAGCTGGAACGCAAGTACGGGCTTCGCGCCGACGAACTCGCCTCCCTCGAAGCCAGACTGAGGGCCGAGCTCGACTCAATCGAGCTTGGCGCCTCGCACCGGGAAGAGATGGTCGCGGAACTGTCCGCGCTCAGGCAGGATTTGATGGCGCGCGCGGATGCGCTCTCCCGCAAGCGCGGCCGGGCCCGGACCGAGCTCGAGAAACGGCTGAGCACGGAGTTCGAGGCTCTGGGACTCGGCAAAGCCGTGCTCTCCGTCAGCATCGGGCGCGTTCTCGACCCGGACGGCGTCCACCAACGCGGCAACGAGCGCTTCCGGATGACGCCGGCCGGCGTTGATACTGCTGAGTTCCTCTTCTCCGCGAACCCGGGCGAGGAGCTGCGTCCCTTGCGCAAGGTCGCCTCGGGCGGCGAGCTCTCGCGCATCATGCTCGCCCTGAAGAGCGCGCTCACCCGAGCGCGGGACATGACGGAAATGTCCGACATTTCGGATCGTGTCCCAAGCGGAGGAGTTGCGACACTCGTATTTGACGAAATAGACGTCGGCATCGGCGGCAAGGTCGCTGAGGCCGTCGGCAAACGCCTCGCCCGGCTCGGCAAGAACCACCAGGTCATCTGCATCACGCACCTGCCCCAGATCGCGAAGTACGCCGAACGCCATCTACTCGTCGCCAAGTCGGTCCGCGGCAACCGGACCCTGACGTCAATACGAACGCTCGACCCTGACTCCCGGGTAGAAGAACTCGCCCGCATGACCAGCGGCGCGACGGTCACCAAGGCCAGCCTTGCCCACGCCCGCGAGATGCTCGAATCCACCGGCTCTCTTCGAGAATAGAGAATGGTGAATAGAAAAGGAAGAAATCCCAGCCCCGCCTTGCGTGCTTCTCTCCTCTGTCTTGAATCCTACCCGGTCTGCTTTCACTCCTCTCTCTTCACTCCTCGCTCTTCTCCTGGTGCACATGACTGACCAGCCACCCGCATCGGCAGACCGGCTACCCGAACACAGCAAGAACGGCCACCCGACCGCGGCCCGCATCGTCACCGTCCCGAACATACTCAGCGTGTCGCGCATAGTCTTGCTGCCGATCGTGCTGCTCCTGCTCTTCAAACGCCAGAACGTGGCCGCGGTCGCGGTCATGGCGGTTTCGTGGACCACCGACGCGCTCGACGGCTACATCGCCCGCAAGCTGGGCCAGGTCTCGAATCTCGGCCGCGTCCTCGATCACCTGGTAGACAAAGTCTGGGTGGGCTCGGTACTGGTGACGCTCGTGTACATCCGCAACCTGCCCTTCTACCTCGCCGCGGCCGTCATCCTGCGCGACCTCCTGATACTGGCCGGCAGCGGCGTCATCATGAAAGCCCGGGGCCTGTTTGTCCAATCCGATGTCGTCGGCAAGATAACCGGGTTCGCCTTTGCCCTGATGATCGTCTTCTACACACTGGAGGTCACGCCGCTCGTGCAGTACAAGTCGGCGGTCGATTTCGTCGTGACGGTGCTTGTCGTTGTGTCGTTCCTGAACTACCTCACGGTCTTCCTCCGCCGGATGGTGCGATTCCGCCTCCCCGGCGAAGAGACACAGTAGCCGCCCGGGCTTTCGCCCGGGCGGCGGCATCGAAACGGCACGGGCGTGGCGCCCGGCCGGAAACCTGGGTCTACTTCTTGGCGCGGCCTCGGACTTGTTTCAGCGCACGCTGGAAACAACCGAACACTTTGGCCATCTCCACTTTTGTGACCGGTCCCATATGCCCGATTCTTACAATCTTGCCGCGCATGTCGCCCTGACCGTTGGCCAGCAGTATCTTGTCGCGCTTCTTGCAGATGTCAACGACCTTGACGCCGTCTACGCCCTGGGGCATCTTCATCACGGTCAGGGAGTTCGAGGCCCGCTTGGGGAAAAGCTCGAGGCCGAGGGCCGTTGCCTTTGCCCGCATCAAATCGCCGATCTCCCGGTGAGCCTTCCAGTACTTCTGCATGCCGGTTCGATTCAAGCGCTTGAGACTCAGGTCCAGAGCGTAGATGATGGAGATAGCCGGGGTCCAGGAAGTCTGTCCCTTGGCCGCGTAGCGTCGAGCGATACGCAGATCAAAGTAGTAGCGCGGCGCTCTGGCCCGATCGACTCGCTCGGCCGCGCGCTGGCTGAGAGCAACGAACGACACGCCGGGAGGCACCGCCAGCCCCTTCTGGCTTCCGCCCACCACGACGTCGACATGCCAATCATCCATCCGCAGCTCGTCGGCCCCGAGACCGGCAACCGCGTCGACGACGAGAATGCGGTTGAGCCGGTGGCATATCTCACCGAATGCCCGTACGTCGTGCAGAACGCCGGTAGAGGTCTCGGTCAGGGTCGTGAAGACACAACGGGCCGAGTCGTTGGCAAGAAGCCTCCGCTCCAACTCCTCGGGCGGGATCGACTCTCCGTAAGGCCGACTCAGTTCGTCGACAAAGGCCCCGAACCGCAGGTTTATCTCCCGCCACCGCTCGCCGAAACGGCCCGCGGTTGCCACCAGCACCTTCTCGTCCGGGCTGATCAGATTTGATACCGCTGCCTCCATTGCCCCGGTACCGGACGCGGTCAGCACGTGGACCTCACCCTTGGTGAGCATCATCTTCTGCAGACCGCTCCGGACCGACTCGTAGATGGCTGCGAACGAGGCTTCCCGGTGGTAGACCAGGCCGCTCGCGAGCTCTTTCAGGAACTCCTGCGGCACGTCGACCGGCCCGGGTGTGTAGAGTTTGTACTTGGGTCTAACCATGACTCGAACCTCCTATGTTCATCTTCGTGTTCTACCCCTGCGTCGGGCCCGCTTCGGACTCGTGCCGGGCGGCGCCATGCGACGGATCGCACAGAACTCCCCGCACATCGTACAGGCGCCCTCGGTATGTGAGCGGGCGGCCGAAAACACAGCCTGGGCGCGCTGCGGGTCAACGCAGCCGGCGATCATTCCCTTCCAGTCCAACGCGGCCCGGGCTTTGGACACCTTCAGGTCCCAAAGGACCGCGCCCGGATGATGGCGTGCCACATCCGCGGCATGGGCGGCAATCCTCGAAGCAACAACTCCCTGCCGCACGTCTTCGATGGTCGGCAGTCCGAGATGCTCAGAGGGCGTCACGTAGCAGAGGAAGTCCGCCCCGTGCCAGGCTGCCAGGGCGCCGCCGATTGCGCCCGTGATGTGGTCGTAACCGCACCCGACGTCGGTCACCAGAGGACCGAGAAGGTAGAAAGGCGCCCCGTCACAGACGGCCTTCTCCAGCTTGACGTTGGCCTCGATCTGGTCCAACGGGACGTGTCCCGGCCCCTCGACCATCGCCTGCACACCGGCGGCCCGGGCCCGCGCAACGAGTTCGCCGATTGTCAGAAGCTCCGCTACCTGTGCGGTATCGGTTGCGTCCGCCAGGGCTCCCGGACGCAGCCCGTCCCCGATAGAGAGCGCGGCACCGTGGTCGCGAGCCATCGCGAGCAGCTCGTCGTAGTACTCGTAGAGGGGGTTCTCTTTGCGGTTACGCCGCATCCACTCGATGGTCATCGATCCGCCGCGGCTGACGACTCCGCATACCCGGCGGGCCTTGGTTAGGATTTCCACGTTCTGCCGGGTAATGCCGCAATGGACCGTGACGAAATCGACTCCGTCGCGCAGGTGTTTTTCCACCCCGGCGAGCATCTCCCGGGCGCTGGCGTCGACAAAAGACTTGCCCCGACGACGGGCATCAAGCGCCGTCTGGTACACGGGCACGGTTCCGACTGGAATCGGCGACTCGGCAACTACGGCCGCGCGCACCTCATCGACATCTCCGCCTACCGACAGGTCCATGACGGTGTCCGCACCGGCTGCGACTGCCGCGCCCAGTTTAGCCAGCTCATTCTTCAGGTCGCTGGCGTCTGGTGAAGTACCGATGTTGGCATTGACTTTCACGGTCATGCCCTTGCCGACTGCCAGCGGTGCGATACGCCGGTGCCTGGAACGGAGGATCGTCACCTTGCCCTCGGCGCAGTGCTTCGCAATCAGCTCGGGGCTGACCTGCTCCTGCGCCGCGACCTTGGTGAGCCAGGCCGGCCTCTGGCTTGCTTGCTTCATCTTGAATGCCCCGCCTCTCGCCCCGGCACCAACTCCTCAAGCGCGACCGATTGCTCGGTGCCATCCTCATAGCGCACGGTGACGCGGCGCTTGATTGCGTCATGACTTGTTACCACGGCCGGACCGTGTTCGGTCTTGACAGTGATCCCGTTCGACGGCATTTCCTTCAACCACTGCTGGTAGCTCTGGTCCTCAAACGCCAGGCAGCACAGGAGCTTGCCGCACACACCCGAGATCTTTGCCGGTTCCACAAACAGGTTCTGTTGCCTCGCCATACGCAGTGCGATCGGCTTCAGCTCACGCACGAAACTGCGGCAACAGAGGTCCCGGCCGCAAGGTCCGAGCCCGCCCAGAAGACGGGCGTGGTCTCGCACCCCTATCTGCTTGATGGAGACGCGCGTGTCCAACGCGGTGGATACTGCCTTGTGCAGCGCCCGGAAGTCGAAGCGTTCCTCGGAGGCAAAGAAGAAGCATATCTTCTTCCGGTCAAGGCGCCAGTGGGCTCCCACCACGCGCATGCCGAGCCCGTACTCATGCTTGAGCCGGCAGAAGACGGCCAGGGCCTTGCCGGTTTCGGCGTCGAGTTCCCGACGGCGCCGGAGGTCATCATCGGTGGCGGCCCGCAGCACCACGCTCCGACTCTCATCCGAATCCTCGTACGAGACAATCCGGCCGACGTCCTCACCATCCTCGTCCTGCACCACGACAGCGTCGCCCGGTCTGACCGCGACTCCGTCCGGTATGTCGCACAGTTCGGACCTGAATGGATGTGTCTCGACCAGCACCACTGCCATATCTGAGACTACTTGAACTGGCTCTGTTCTTCCGGAGTCAGGTAGGACTCCAAACCGGTCTTCGGTTCGTCTTTGGCATTGGTCCAGGCCAGCCGATAGTTGGCATCACCCCGGATGTCAATGAAGACGAAAACACTGCCTGTGTTGTAGTAGTGCCAGTACTCGCGGGGTCGCGTCTCGGCCTCAACCACCTTCTGCTCGACCGCATCCGGCTCTCCATACTTGACGTAGACCCGGCCGCGGTCGGTATTGTAGCCGGCGACCTTGGGCTGCTGGAATCTGCCCGCAGCCGTCTCCATCCGCCGACTGAACTCCTTCAGGTTTCGAACGCCCCAGAACTTCGCCAGGTATGACATCTTGCCCGTATCCGACAACGCCTTGTAGTATGCTACCTGTTTTGGAGTCGCCAGGTACTGGATCTGGTCGTAGTACTTGCGTTCGTACGGACCCAGGCTGTCGAGGCCTGGCCCGGACACACCTGTCTCCGGCGCCAACGAGCCGATGACAAACTCCCGGCTGGCGGTCACGGAACGCCGGGTAGCGACATCAGTCAACTCAAGACCAAGAGTGTAGGCTCCGGGGTCTACGCCCGCCACGCTCACCCCCAGCGCATATGCTACAGCCGTTCCCTGCTTCGGCTTTGACAAGAGCGGGGTCTCGACCAACGTGTCCTCTTTGCCCTCCCGGCTGCGAAAGATTGCCGCCCTGACTCGATAGGTTGCGCTCTCGGGACTCAGGTCATAGCCTTCGTAGTAGACGTACAGCGCCTCGAGCCCCTTGTCCGAAAACCTGCGCGTGGGATTGGGTATGACCGAGACCGCGCCCGTGGCGGTGTCGGTCAGAGCGGTAGAGCCGACCTGCAGCGAACCCAGGGCGAGACCGCCGCTGAATCCCTCCAGCAGGATGGTATCCTCACGGATGCCATCGGTCTGACCGGACGAACTCGTTTCGGCAACTGCTACCGTGAACCGGTACCTACCCGGGGGCGCGGTTACGCTGAAACCATCGACGAAGTTGCGCTGCGCCGCAAACGCCTCCTGGAAACTCCGGATGCGAGCCCGCTTCAGAACCGTGCCCTCCTGGCGGAAGCTGTTGTCCAGACCCGCGAATTCAAGCCGCACACTGAACTCGGCCACCAGTCCGCTGTCAGCAGTCTGGGTATACAGCAACTGGTCGTAGGGTATCGCGTAGAAGAACTCAACCCGACTGGAATCCACCCTCTCCCTGAATGCCGACCAGTCGACGCTGAAATCGAGCGCCCCGGTGAAAGCCAGACAAAGAATGAGGCTCGTGCTCATCGCCGTAGCCTCTCTGGAAGCTGTTCGCTGCAGGCGATTGTCAAAGTTCCTCGCGGTTCCGCAGGACGTACTGCCCTGCTCCGAACTTGTCTATGAAGTAGAACTCTTTATTGGTCTGGTAGTAGTACCAGATCTCGACAGCCGGCGAATCGATGTCGAATGGCCGCGACTCGACCTGGTCGGGCGATCCGTAGATCACGTAGACGTGACCACGGTCGCTGGAGTACCCCCGGTCTCCGTGCCCGAACTGCTGCTGCGCATACTCTATCCGCTCGAAATACTCAGCCTCGGTCACGTAACGCCCTTTGATCGGAGACTGTGCCTTCTGCTTCCAGAAATCGCTCCACTCCCGCTGCCGCTCGCTGCGCGACACCAGGCGGAGGCGTCTCAGGTCCTCGCTTCCTGCCACGTACACCAGCTGCTCTACCCGCTGCAGGTACGCGGAATCATCCAGAAAGAACGGAACCTCGATTCGAAATCCCACCGTCGCGTGCAGTTCCCGCGCCGCGCCGAATCCAGTGACCTCCAGCACGTAACTGCCGCCTCCCAGGCGCGCCATGCCAGCCGAATCCCCGACTATGTACTCGAACCGCGCCTCCGGCCTCGCGAGTCGAACCTCTTCGCTGCTTCCACTCGCGGCCGGAACTTCCTTCATAGTCGTTTGGACAGTCGCGCCGGTCACAACGTGCCGGTCGCGCTTCAGCACAAACCTGCAGCTGTCCATCCGATCCTGGTGACTGGTCGCTTCGGCCACCGCCACCAGCGTGTCACCGATCTGGTACTTGCGCACCGCGACCGGCTTGCCCGAGCGGTAGAGCCTTGCGGTGATACCGCCGCTAGACCGCTCAATCCCAAACCTGGCCAGCGCCGACCGTTCGCTTCCGAGATCGTTGACTTCGACCCGCACGTCAAGTGCCCTGCTGGGCACGACCAACCTCACCGTCCCGGCCTCGACCGAATCACGAGCCACGGTCGGGCCGTAGCCCTGCGTCCGCACCACTCCTTGCCAGAGGTCTCCGGCCACCACATCTCTTCGCTTGTCGGACGCTTGAACGCCAATCTGGTAGCGGGCGGCAAAGTCGCTGCCCTCCCGCAGGAATGCGAGGGAAGTATTGGGTATCTCGTAAGATATCTCAAGCATCGTAGCAGAATCATCGACCGGGTAGGAGTACTGCTCCAATGTCAACTTGAGGTCCCCTTGCAGCGAAAGCGCGGACAGGAGCAGAAACGGCACAAACCACATGGGCGTAAAGTGTATGCACCAGCCTCTGGAAGTCAAGCTGCCAACCCGCCGAACGAGAGCAGCCGGTCGCGAACCCCGCTGCCAATCGTCTCCCAGCCTCCAGTTACCAGTCAAGAACCGGTCACCGATGCTCGGTCATGCCTCTCCCGGTGTTGGCGAACAGCCGCCCGCCCCGCGCCCGAGGTCACAACGGAAACTACGCAGCGTGCCGCGATGCACGTACGTGGCCCGTTCGAGCTCCGCGCAGAATGGCAGGTTCTCCGAATCTGTCTCGGCCACGACTGTGCCGAATCCGTTCTGCTGGAGCATTGCCGTCCCCTTCACGAGCAGATCAAATCCGTACCCGTGACCACGCAGTTCCGGAACCACGCCGATGTATTCAATCGTTCCTTCCCTTTTGTCCATCCGCTTCGGTACCACCAACCCGCAGAGTCTTCCGTCGGCAAGATAGCCGAGCAGCCACTCGGACGGTTTGAACTCCCCTTCCCTTAGAATCCGCATGTACCAGCGGGCCGTCTCCGCCGCGCCGTGTTTCCTGATGCGGACTCTATCCTGACGATCAAGCGTGCCTACAGTAACCCGTCCGACTGCGGCGGCGAATGCGTCCTCGCCTTCGTCGGACATGGGCCTGAACTCAAGCCTGAGCCGAACCCGGAGTGCGGAGCCGGTGTTCTGCCAGACATAGCGCTTCTTCTCCTGGCGCTGTCTGAACCCGACCGCCTCAACGAGCGCCTTGTACAGTGTCGGGTCAGGGTCGTAGACATCATGGATGGCGTACTCGACCCCGGCTACTCCCCTCTCACTCAACCTGGCCAGCGCCCCGTTCAACAGAAAAGTACCGGTCGCAAAGAAATCGACTGACGAGCCGATGTGCGTTCCGAACATGGCCATCTCGGTGGGTGACGAACGGCGGTGAAAGAAGACCCTGCCCACCGGCCTGCCGCCGTCTTCGGCGACGAAGGAAAGCTCGGGCGAACTCGTCCCCTCTTCCCAGATTCTCCCGACCACGTTGGCCAGCCAGCCGGTACCGCCAAAGGCACAGCATGCCTCGAGCTCCTCGGGCCGGATAGACCTGATCTCCATTGCCAAGGATAGCCTTCACTCCATCCCTGTCAAACAATCGCCAACCGAGCATCAGAACGCGCTCTCTGCTCCGCTTCCTTGACTCTACCGCGCCCGACTGGTATTGTTTCTCAGGCCGGAATCCGCGACCCTGTGGTCTATTGTGCCCGGGTCGCACAGGCCCCAAGGTGCCGCACAACAACACCCAAGGGAGCTTGACTCCGGCGTGAACCTTACCGGCTAGTAGGAGGCTTGATGCGCACTTGCAGGTTATTCGCGGTCCTATCGCTACTCGCGGCGGTTGCTGCTGCCGGAGGCGTCAACCCGGCCTGGATCAAGCACTATGTCGGCCCCAGTCAGAGCCAGTTCAACGAAGCGACAGACAGCTACCTTGACACCCTGACCGGCAACCTTCTTGTCGTCGGAGCCGGCGAGCTGGCCGGCAATCCCAACGGGCTTGATTTGGTGGTGATGAAGTACCGGCCGGATGGAACCCGTGCCTGGGTGAGCGGTTTCAGCGGCACCGGCACCAGTTCCGGGGACATTGCGCAGGCCGTTGCCGTCGACTCGGCCGGCAACATCTACATCGCGGGCAGGGCGAACAACACTGGCCACGACGACGCCGCCTGGGCCAAGTATGACTCGAACGGCGTGGAGCTCTGGCACAGATACTCGGGGCTCGGTGGCGATGACGAAGCCTTCGACATTGCCATCGGCAAGTCGGGTGATGTCTACATCTGCGGTTCCGACTCCGGGTACGGATTCCTGACCGGATACATGGTGGCTCGCATCAACCCATCCAGCGGCGATACGCTCTGGACGCGAACCTATGTCCTCGACACAACGGCGTTCGCCCGGAGGAACCGGGGAAAGGACCTCCACCCCGACTACTTCGACGACTACAGCCTCTATGACAATGCGGCTGTTTCGTTGGCCGCGTGCCCGGACAGCGGCATCGTGACCACCGGCCACGGATCGGATTTTGACTGGATGCTGGAGTGGTGGACCATGAGGTTCACTCCCTCGGGAGTTCGGTCGTGGGCCGCCGTCTACCACAACCCGACGACAACAATGGACAACGGCGACGATGACGTCGCTTTCGACGTCAAGGTGGCAAAGAACGGTGACATCTACGCTGTTGGTTTCGACTACCAAGACAATGGCTCAACCTCTCAGGGTTACAACTATGCCGTTGTCCGCTACAGCCCATCCGGCAGCCGACTAAACTATCGCAGCCTCAACGTTGCATCGGAGCACGGCGACGACTATGCTTTCTCAGTCACGCTCGACGACTCGTCCACACAGAACGTCTACGTAACCGGTACCCTGGCGTATCCGTATCCCCTGAATGAACAGGTGTCGACCATGAAGTTCAACAGCACTCTGACGTCGCGCTGGGGCACGGCCGGCGCCACGTTCGGCTCCACTGCCGACGACCGGGGGTACTCGGTATTCTACCGCAAGGGACGTGTCTATGTCGCTGGCCGAAGTGGCAACGACATCATCGTTCTCGGCTACACCGCGACCAACGCTGCCAGCAAAGATACACTCTGGACCTATCGCTTCGATGGCAACGACCAGATGATCGACTTCGGAACGACCATCTGCGCTTCCGACACCGACCATGTCTTTGTATCGGGCGAGGTCTCGCACACTGGCGGGTGGACCAGCATCTACACCGCCCGGCTCCGCTACGGCCGTCCGGAAATGGAAGTGAACGCAATCGTCGCTCCGCAGGGCTCCTTTGATCACTACGACACAGTGATTCCGCGCGCCCGCATCAAGAACAACGGTGATGTCATTCCTCCGGTCAACGCGTTTATGTACATCGGCCTGCCCTACGGCGATACAATCCAGGTCTTCGACGGCCCGGCTCCGGGGCAGTCGGCGGTCGTTTCCTTCAAACCATGGGCCGCACACCCGACCGGGCTCGTGCAGGTACGCTGCAGCATAGAGGTCGAGGGCGACACCGTTCCGTCCAACGACTTCTTCACCGACACCGTGCAGGTGATTCCGATCGATGTCGCCTGCAGGCAGATAGTAGCGCCGGTAGGGCCGCTCGATTCAGGAACCAGTGTCACGCCGACAGCCCGTTTCAAGAACCTTGGCACCACAACGCAGACGTTCCCGGTCTGGTTCCGGATCGAGACAGCAGCCCGGGCCGCCTGCGGGGACACTAGAAGGAGGGCGCGATCGCTCACTGCCGGGAAGGTGGCGCAGGTGTACGAGGACGCGGACACCATCACCCTGAGCCCGCAGGAGAGCACAAATGTGTCTTTCGCTTCCTGGTTGGCCGCTCCACAAGACACCTACCTCATGAAGGCATTCTCAGCCATACTGGATGATGGCCCAGCCAACGACACGGCTATCGCCCTGCTGGTCGTGCGCCGACCGCGTCACGATGTCGGCGCTTCGGCAATTCTCGCCCCGCCCGACACCGTTGACTCGGGCTCCGTCATAGCGCCTCGCGCGGTCATCACGAACTTCGGCGGTGCCAGAGACAGCTTCCGCATCCGTTTTGCCGTCGGCTCCTTCTTCAGCCGCGAAACCGTAATGATCCTGCCCATCGGTAGCATCGATACTGCCGAATTCGCACAATGGACTGCCAACCAGGTCGGCACCCATCTTGTCCGGTGCTCCACCATGCTGGCGGGAGACAGCAATCCCTCCAACGATTTCACACAGCGACAGGTGGTAGTAAGACCAGCGCCGGGAATCGAGAGTCCCGACGAAATCTCCGTGATTCCTCGGGAGTACTCCCTTGGCTCCCCTCGTCCCAATCCCTTTGTGGGCCGAATCCACGTACCATTTGCGTTGCCGAGGAGCTCGCGCGTCCTGTTGCAGGTGTACGACGCGGCAGGAGCACTCGTCCGCACTCTGAATGCGTCTGAACTGCGGGCAGGGTTTCACCACGCCCGATGGAATGGTACCGATGAGCGTGGATCGCCCGTGAAGCCAGGGACGTACTTCTGCCGAATGCAGACCGCAAGTTATACACAAATCGTGAAGCTGGTGTTGTCGCAGTAGCCCTGTTGCCGGCCTACCACAGGCGACCGCACAACCGAATCGCCTGTCACGCGAGATTATCGCGCGCTACGACGTGACACACTAAACTCATAGCCAGTCAAGAGCAAGTGCCGCACAATACGGCAGTCGACAAAACGAGAGGGTATGCGTGCTGCCGCAACAACGCGACACGATGAATTGTCGCAGTATTTAAAGCGTTATTCTATAGTAAATTACGGCAAGGGATACAATGATGCCCCGTGGCACACGGCGTGCACATTGCAGTGCGCATGCCTCACCACGAATGGTCCCGCGACAACTCCTCCTCGCAACTCTCGGCTGGTCAACTCCAGAGTACGGAGTCGCAAGTCTGGTCTCCTCACCGTATCGGTCCCCGTTTCGCATGGCTCGACCATGGCCACATACTGATAGTGGATGGACGGCTGTCGGAACGCCGCTTCGAGGTAGTCACCGACATTCAAGCAGACAACGCAGTTGTCCGGCTGCGCGAGGATGGGAACTTTGCCGGCATGATAAGCGTGGAGCGCTCCCCATCAAGCAAGGGCGTGACTCTCGCAAACTCAGCAGTTGGCCTGCGTTATCGGCGTGGCGGCCTGGCAGCGATAATGACGTGGTGCGCGTTCCGTGAGTTGTTGGCCATGCAGGAATCAGCGACCTTCCGTATCCGCATGGCCCGTTCGGTCAATCCTCACGCAAACGACACCGAGATCAACAGCATTGGGGTGGGCGTAATCGCTGCCAGGCTAGGGTTTCGGCCCGCGCTGGCCACAGAAGGCCTCATAGAGAAGGACAACATCGTCGCCGTGATGCCGCTGCCGGGTGGAAGAGGCAACCCGCCTTCGGTCAGAATCTCCCTTCGCAGCTACCCGTTCATCTTGAACGCATTTGCCCTGAGCGAGGATACCATGCGTCCGCTTCTGGATGTTGGCCACTATCAGCAGGCCGTCCGCGACGTGCATCAGATCCGGACCTGGCTTCGCCAGGGACTCCTGCTCATCGGAGAAGACTACTCCCTTGGTCAGTCGGGAATTGAGCGCTTTGTCAACGCCCTAGCAACCGATGAAGACGAGGCGGCCGAGTTCCGAAGCAAGATCCTCCCGCTCTAGGCCCGTTCCCCAGCAGCCGTCATCCCTGCACCGGCAGCCCTGGTACCCCTTCCTCGGACGCAAGGACAAGTCGGCCAAGAACAGAACGGGGCCACAGGCCCCGTCCCCTTCACAAACTCCTGCCCGGCCTATGTTCCGTGCTGCCAAGAAGATATGTATGCGGCCTGCTCGGCAGTCAGCTTGTCTATCTTGATCCCGAGCGTCCTTAGCTTGACCTCGGCGATACTCCTGTCGAGCTCCTCAGGCAGCTTGTAGACACGGTTCTGCAGCTTGCCTTTGCTCCCCAGGATGTACTCGGCGGCCAGAGCCTGGTTGGCGAATGACATGTCCATCACCATCGCCGGGTGGCCTTCGGCCGCGGCCAGGTTCACGAGTCTGCCCTCGGCCAGGAGAATCAGCCTGCGGCCGTTGCTGAGCGTGTACTCGATACATGACGGACGCAGTTCGCGTCTCGACTTAGCCATCTCGTCCAAGGCGGCTTTGTTGATCTCTGCGTCGAAGTGGCCGGAGTTACAGACTATGGCACCATCCTTCATCGCCAGCAGGTGCTGCCGGTCAACTACGTTGATGTCACCCGTCACAGTTATGAACACATCCCCCGTCTTGCAGGCCTCGATGAGTCGCATCACCCGGAACCCGTCCATCCGCGCTTCCAGCGCTCGCACCGGGTTCACCTCGGTCACGATGACGTCCGCGCCCAGACCCTTCGCACGGGACGCGACACCGCGGCCGCACCAGCCGTAGCCGCACACCACGAGCGTCGAGCCGGCGAAGAGCACATTTGTTGCCCGCAGGATGCCATCAAGCGACGACTGGCCGGTTCCGTAGCGGTTGTCGAACATGAACTTGGTTTCTGAATCGTTGACCGCGACTACGGGGAATGCGAGAACTCCATCCTTCTCCATGCTGCGCAGGCGGATAACGCCGGTCGTCGTCTCTTCGGTGCCACCGAGGACGGATGCGAGCCGCTTCCCCTTCTCCTTGTGCAGCGTCGATATCAGGTCAGCGCCGTCGTCGGTAGTAATCACCGGCCCGTGCGAGAGCGCCTGCTCGATGTGCCGGAAATAGGTAGTCCGGTCCTCGCCATTCACCGCGAATACCGGGATGCGGTAGTCCCTCGCGAGCGAAGCTGCCACCGCGTCCTGAGTCGAGAGCGGATTTGACGCGCATAGACGCACGTCCGCGCCGCCGGCCTTGAGCGTCAGGATCAGGTTCGCGGTCTCCGAGGTAACGTGCAGGCAGCAGCTCATCTTCACGCCCTTGAGGGGAAGCTGCCTCTCGAATCGCTTCCTGATCTCAGCCAGGACCGGCATGAACCGCCCGGCCCATTCAATCTTCGTCTTTCCCGTCCTGGCCAGACTCAGATCCCTGACATCACAATCCATGTCATCTCCTCACTTGAGCGCCCGGCGCAACTCAGCGGTCTTGTCGGTCTTTTCCCAGTTGAAGAACTCCCACGTCTGCTTGCCAGCCTTCTTCACCTGTGGTTCGCGGCCGAAGTGGCCGTAGGCGGACGTAGCCTGGTATATCGGCTTCAGCAGATTCAGGTGACGGATCATCTCCCTGGGTCTCAGCGGAAAAACGTCTCGAATCAGTCTCACCAGTTTCTCGTCTTCTATCAAGCCGGTGCCGAAGGTGTCGACCGACACGTCGGTAGGCTCCGCCACCCCGATAACGTAGGCCAGACGGACGACGATCTCCTTGCAGAGCCCCGCAGCCACGCAGTTCTTGGCGATGTACCGTGCCATGTACGTCGCCGAACGGTCCACCTTGCTGGGATCCTTACCCGAGAACGCGCCACCGCCGTGAGCGATCCTACCGCCGTAGGTATCGACGATTATCTTGCGGCCGGTCATCCCTGTGTCGGACTGCGGACCGCCGACCACGAATTTACCGGTCTCGTTGACGTAGAACTTGGTGTTCCGGTCGATGTACTGGACAGGTACCACGTGTCGCGCCACGGTATCAATGAGTTCCTGCCTTGCCGACTTGGTGATGTGGTGGCCGGTCTTGTCGAGAATCGACTCGTCGTGCTGGGCCGCGATGACGACGCTGTCCACTCGCACCGGCAGGCCGTTGTCGTACACAACCGTTACCTGGGACTTCCCGTCCGGGCGGAGATAGGGCAGGGTACCATGCTTGCGCACGTAGGCGAGGCGTTGGGCGAGCTTGTGCGACAGCACCATCGGGAGCGGCATCAACTCGTCGGTCTCCTTGCAGGCGTAGCCGAACATCACGCCCTGATCTCCTGCCCCACCGGTATCAACGCCCTGCTTGATATCGGGAGACTGCTTGCCAATGGCATTCAATACCGCGCAGCTATCGCAGGAAAGACCGCTCTGCGCCGTAACATAGCCGATATCGCGGAGCACGCCTCGAACCAGCCGCGGCAGGTCGACCCATGCATGGGTCGTGATCTCACCGCCGACCAGCACCATGCCGACGGTGACAAACGTCTCACAGGCTACCCGGCCATGCGGGTCCTGGCGCAGGACCTCATCCAGCACCGCATCCGAAATCCGGTCACAGACCTTGTCCGGATGGCCCTCGGTCACCGACTCGGAAGTGAAAGTTGTGCGCATCAGACCAATCCTCCTCTAGTGGGAAGTCTCGACAGAATAGCTTCTGGGCTCAGAATGTGTATATTACCCAACTGCCAAGCGCGGTCAAGTCAGGCAGACAGAGTCCGAAGCCCGAAGCACGAATCCCGCAGTCCGATTCCGCTGCGAAACCCGAATGAACGACTCGCAGCCACGCGATGGTGCGCGGCCGTTCGTGTTCTGATCATTCGTGTTTCGATCCTCATTCGAGCTTTGGACTTGGAGCTTGCCTAGTGCTCCGCGAGCACCTGCTGCAGCAACGGCCCTACCAGACGCACAGCATCGGCGGTATCCTTGCACTCGAACCAACACGCGTCCTTGAGCGAACGGAACCATGTCATCTGACGCTTGGCATAGGCCCGGGTCTTGGCCTTGGCTTCGGCCACCGCCCGCTCCAAGACCAGCTCTCCCTCCAAGTGCCGCAACAACTCAGCGTAGCCGTAGGCATTGGCCACGTAGGTATCCCGGCCGAAGCCCGACTCGCGCAAACGGCGGACCTCATCCAGCAAGCCCGTGCGCATCATCGTATCGAACCGCTCGTCCAGCCGCTGGCGCAGCGTTTCACGCTCCATGGTCAGAACAACGTAGACCGGCTCGAACTCAGTTTTGGGTCTTGTCGCCCTGCTGAGTTCGGTCATGGTCTTGTTGGTGGACTCGTATACCTCCAGCGCCCTGATTACGCGCTGCCGATCGTTCGGATGCAGCTTGGCCGCCCGCTCCGGGTCGATCTGCTTCAGACGGTCGTGTAGCAGGAATGACGATTCGGCCTCCAGCCGCTGCCGCAGCACCGGGTCGGGCTTCGGTGCCTCGAAGAAAGGCTCGAACAGCGCCTTCAGATACATGCCGGCGCCTCCAACGACAGTGAACCGCTTCCCGTCCCGCCGCAGATGTCTCATCACTACCAGGGCATCGCGAGCGAAATCAGCGGCCGAGTAGACTCGGTTCGGCTCGACCATATCGACCATATGAATGCCGACTTCTCGGCGCAGTTCAGGACTCGGCTTGGCTGTGCCGATGTCGAGCCAGGAGTAGACTTGACGCGAATCAGCCGAGATGATCTCGAGCTTGTACTTCCGCGCCAACTCAACCGCGACCTCGGTCTTGCCGACGCCGGTAGGACCACATAGCACAAGAACCTTGAGCTGGGTCCTGCCGTCAAGCCTGTCTGCGCTGGTCATGTTGTCCTGTATCTATCGCTGGTCAGTGACGAATGACGAAGCCTTAGTGACGAATCAAATGCGAAGGCCGGACCATTAGGAACTGGCAATTGGGAATTCGCTGCCTAGGTTCTGCCGAACCTGCGTTCCAGCTCTCCAACCGTGATCTTGATAATCGCCGGCCGGCCGTGCGGACAGAAGTACGGCTCTTTGCAGGCGAAGAGCCGGTTGATGATTGACTCCATCTCCGGGGTGGTCAGCCGCTGGCCAGCCTTCACCGCGCCCTTGCAGGCAATGACCTTGGCCAGCTCGGTTCCGAATCCGGCATCGCCCGGTTTCACCTTGGCGAGGTTGGCGAACAGCTCCTGCACCTCCTCCCTGCCCATGAATGACCCGGCCGGAACCGTCTCAACAGCCACGGTGCGGCCGCTGTAGGGTGCGACCTCGACGCCCATCTTCGCCAGCCGGTCCTTTGCCCGCTCGTAGGCTTCGAACTCCTCTGCCGTGAGTTCGAGGGTGATCGGGAACAGGAGCCCTTGCGGCGCGACGTCTTCCCGGCCCTTCATCACCTCTTCGAACAAGATCCGCTCGTGGGCAGCATGCTGGTCCACTATCACGTACCCGGAGGTCACCTGCGCGAGGATGTAGGTGTTGTGCAGTTGCCAGAACTCCTGGGGCGCCGCGTCCTCGGGCACGAATCCTCGCTGGTAGAGGAAGTCGGCATCCGCGGTCTCCTTGCCACGCTGGATTCCGAGTCCCTGCCTGACCGCCTCGGATACGAAATCGAACAGGAATCGTTCGTCCGCGAACCTGATCTCCTGCTTGGTCGGGTGCAGATTCACGTCGAGCCTCGATGGGTCGGTCTCAATGAAGAGCACGAAGTCCGGGTTGTTGCCGGTAAGCACCGGACCGTAGCCTTCGTACACCGCGCGCACAACGGTCGGATTCCGCACCGGGCGCTTGTTCATGAATATCGCCTGCACCTCGTAGAAGCTGCGCGACCGGGTCGGCTCGGCGAGGAACCCGGTGAGCGAGAGCAGCGGGTTATCGATCTTCATCTCGACCAGGCGCTCGACCACCCGCTTCTCGAACAGCGCCTTGATGCGATCCTTCACGCTCGCGGCCAGGCCGAGGCGCATCACCTCGCGGTCGTTTGATATCAGCGTGAACCCGACCGTGGGAAAGGCAATCGCGTAGTTGCGCACCGCCTCCACGACCAACCGAGACTCATAGTTGTCCGACTTCATGAACGCCCGGCGCACCGGCAGGTTGAAGAAGAGCATCCGGGAAGTGATGGTAGTGCCGCGCGGCCGGGCAATCTCGTTGATGCCCTTTGTCTCCCCGCCCTCGACCTCGACCTGCGTTCCCGGACCGGCCTCGTCCGCGTTCGTCTCGATGGTCAGTCGCGTGACCGCACCGATGGAAGCCAGCGCCTCGCCGCGGAAACCGTAGGTGGTAATCCGCGTCAGGTCCTCGGCAGTGTTCAGCTTGCTGGTGGCATGCCGCGCGACTGCCAGCCTGACGTCATCGCGCGTCATCCCGCAGCCGTTGTCACTGACCTTGATCAGGTTCTTTCCGCCCTGCTTCACCTCAATCCGGATTTCGGTTGATCCTGCATCCAGCGAATTCTCAATCAGTTCCTTGATGGCATTGGCCGGCCGGACAATCACCTCTCCCGCCGCAATCCGCCTCACCGTTTCCTCGGGCAGCAGCTTAACCCGCCTGCGCTCACTCACCTACGCCGCCCCCGATTTAGGCATTGTCAATTAGGAGTTGGGAATTGTAGCCTTGAGCGGCTCAAGGTCTATCAGCATTCCGTCCGCCGCCGCCACCACCTTGCACCCGGTCCTCTCACTCATCTCCCGCGCGACGACCCACGGTTTGGCAGCCAGCATCCGCATCCCGAAGTGAGTGAGCAGGGCCAGTTTCGGTCGTATTGCCTTGACCAGTTCCTCTGCGTCAGGTGCGTGCAGGTGGTCGAGACCCGACGGCTGAGGCCGCACCACGTTCATGATCAAAACGTCGGCCCTGTAGTGCTCGGCGAGCTCGGGAAAGTACCTCGTATCCGCGATGTACGAAATGGTGAGGAAGGGATCAAGGGATCGAGAGATCGAGGGATCAAGTGGCTGACCGCTCGTCCTCACTTCTGCATTCTGCACTCTGACTTCTGACTTCTGAGCTCGGTCGACGCTGAACCTGAACCCGTACACTTCGCCCCGGTGCTGATGCCTAACCGGACAGATGAACCTGACACTGCCCAGTTCGTACGAACCGCCCTCCTCGATTGTGACCGTCCTCTCGAGGAACGGCCGCACGTACTTGAGCACGACCGGATCGTCACCAACAAGCGCATCCGAAGGCGCGAACAAGGCTCCGCGCGGCTCGGTCCCGCCCATCGTCATTGCCTCGATCATGTTGTTCACGTCTCCGGAGTGATCGAGATGGCGATGAGAAAGGAGTATGCCCGACAGCTCCGTCGGGTTGAGGTGGTGGCGAGAGCCGGTCATCCGCACCAGCGAACCCGGCCCCGGATCCAAAAGGAAACGCGTTCCCCCAAGCGAGAACCAGATGCCACCCGAGGCCCGCAACTGCTTGGCGACAACAATCCTGGCTCCGCCCGAGCCAAGTATGACCATCCGGTCGCCGGATATGTTGTCCACGGCGACAGAAGATAGCACACGCTTGACAAGAGTCAACCGAGGCACGCCCGTCGCGCCGGTGTCGCTTCATTCGCGGGTTGCGTGGGGAGTGCCTGGCTGTCGCAGCTTCTCTGGTGACCTCCCTGCAGCTGCCTCGCCGGACACCGTAATGGCTGCCAGGAAGGGTTCAATCGCGGGCCGGGTTGCCCTTGCGTAGTCTGAATTGGCTGTGCCGGTCGAACTCAGCTGGCTCACGTTGACAACACGCCGCCAGCGGCTGCCCGCGCAGAAGTGCCTCAGGAGATTCTCTGACCTACTTGAACAGGCTGAACTTCACCTTCACGTACTTGTCGGGATGGGCCCTTATGTCAGCAATCAGGTCATGCAGCTCGATGTTGGTCTGGCGGACTTCTTCGTATAGCGAGTCGGAGCGCACGAGCTTGCCTGCGGTCGAACTTGCGTCGACCAGCTGAACGAAAGTGTCGAGCCGGGCCGCGAGCCGACTCAGATTGCCCGCCGTGTTTGTGAAGTCACCTGTGACAGTTGCGAGTTCGGTACGGATGGTGCCGACAAGGTCGCTGGCCGATTTGCTCAGGGCGCGGCTCAGTTCGGTCGGGTTGAGCTCGGCCAGAAGTCGGTCGAGTTTGAGGAATGTCGTCTCCAGTTCGAGCGATTCATTCACTCCCCGGAACACGTGGTTCGGTGCGGCCGCACCCGAGTCACCCGGCGTGACCATAAGGTAGCGGTCCCCACCGAGGTAGCTGACCGAACGGATCGCGAACCGCGTATCCAGCGCAGGCTGGTAGTCACGGTCCAGAAGGACCTGGACTTCAACGTGGTTACTGGCGAGGTAGATCTTGGTCACTCTTCCCTTCTCGATGCCGAGAACCTGCACCGGGTCTCCGATCCTAAGCCCGGCAATGTCACGAAACTTGACGGTATAGATGTTGCGGCCGCGTCCGGTGAGTCGGCCGGAGAACCAGAAGTAGGAGAAGACCGCGAGCCCGATGCCGCCTAGAACGAATGACGCCACAACCACGTCACGAATGCGCCTGCTCATAATGTTCCTTTCTCACGCTGTCTGCCCGAACCAGCTTGCCGGCGCGGAGCATGTACGTGCAGTCGGCAAGCAGGCCTGCGGCTTCAAGGTCATGCGTAACCACTACCAGAGAGCGGTCGCTGCGCTCGCGAAGCTCGGTCATCATCTGGTAGACCCGCTCACGTACTGCCGGATCCAGTCCGGTAGTGGGCTCATCGAAGAAGACGCAGCGCGGATCCCCGACCAGCGCGCGCGCGATGGCCACGAGCCGCGTCATTCCACCGGAGAGGGCTCGCGGATAGAGACCTGAGTGTTCGACCATGCCCACACGCCGCAAAGCCGCATCGGTCCGTTCACAGATTTCCGTCTGGGCCAGTCGAGTAGTCTCCTCAAGAACCAGGGCCACGTTCTCGGCCACGGTCAGTGAATCAAACAGCGCCCCGCCCTGGAACACGTACCCTAGCCCGCCGCTCGGTTCCTGCTTGTCCGCGAACCGCCCGAAGTGAACACGGCGGCCGTCGTGGAAGACGCGCCCCTCATCCGGCCTCACCAAGCCGGCCATTATCTTCAACAGCACGGTCTTGCCGATACCTGACGGACCGAGAATCACGGTCGTGGCACCGTCCGAGACGTCGAGGCTCACATGATCGAGCACGACTCTCTCCCTGAAACGCTTGCTGACCGCCTCGACTCGGATCATATTCTGAAGAAGAAGAACGCAATGACGAAGTCAACCAGTAGAATCAGCACTGCGGACAGAACGACCGCGCGGGTCGTTGCCTGTCCCACTGCCTCGGCCCCGCCGTGAACGCCGAACCCGTAGTAGCAGCCGCTGTTACCGATGAGGAGGCCGAACAGGACGGCCTTCACGATACCGCCGGTGAAGTCACGCAGCATGAAGAAGTGCGTGACGCCGTACGTGAATGAAGCAGCCGGCACGTTGAGCATGCTCGACGAGATGTAGAGGGCGGTGAACACAGCCACGACTTCGGTCACGACCACCAACACGGGCAGGCCGATAGTCGTCGCGAGGATCCTCGGCAGGCACAGGTAGCGGTACGGATCCACTCCCATGACGTCGAGCGCATCAATCTGCTCGGATACGCGCATTGCACCCAGCTCCGCGGCGATGGCCGAGGCCGAGCGACCGGCGACTATGAACCCGGTCAGGACCGGGGCCAGCTCGATCAGCACCAGTCGGCCCACACCCATACCGACGAAGTACTTGGGCACCACGCCCATCAGCTGATAGGTGGTCTGGACCGCGGTTGTCAGACCAATGAAGATGGAAGTGACTATGACGACCGGCAGCGCTCCGACACCGTGCATCGACAGCTGAGCGATGAACCGAGGCCAGGTACGCCGCAGATCCCACGAACCCACCAAACACCTTGCCAGGAATGCAAGATAGTCGACTGGCGCAAGCAAAGGGCTCACCAGCGGTATGCTAGCTCGAGGCGCGGCCAAGTCAATCCTACCGGCGGCGATGTCCTACCGGCGGCGATGCCGACGGCCGCGGCTTGCCGCCCTCGGCGCTTGACTTGACTGACTCGCGCCCTAGAATCCGTCTGTGGATACAGTGATAGAGCGAATCGGCACCTCAACCGGCCAGGAAGTGACTCTCACCGGCTGGGTCTACAACAAGCGGTCTTCGGGCAAGGTCAGGTTCGTGATTCTGCGCGACGGAACCGGCATCATCCAGTGCGTATTCCTCAAGAACCAGGTGCCGGAGGCGGCCTTCGAACTGGCCGACTCGGTTACGCAGGAATCATCAGTTGCGATCTCAGGCACGGTGCGCGAGGAGAAACGTGCTCCTGGCGGGTACGAGCTGACCGCCACGAACTTGAAACTCATCCAGATTGCCGAACCGTACCCGATCACGCCCAAGGAACACGGGATCGAGTTCCTGATGGAACATCGTCACCTTTGGCTGCGCTCGGCCCGGCAGAACGCCGTTCTCCGCATCCGCTCCGAAATCGTCAAGGCGATGCGCGACTACCTCGACGAGAACGGGTTCATACTCGGAGATACGCCCATCCTGACCCCGGCCGCTGGCGAAGGCACCACCACGCTCTTTCCGGTGGACTACTACGGCGAGCAGGTCTACCTGGCGCAGACCGGCCAGCTCTACAACGAGGCGATTGCCGCTTCGGTGCGCAAGACATACTGCTTCGGCCCGACCTTCCGCGCCGAGAAGTCGAAGACCCGCCGCCACCTGATGGAGTTTTGGATGCTCGAGCCCGAGGTCGCATTCCTCGACCTCGCCGGCGACATGACATTGGCCGAAGAGCTGGTCGCCTACACGGTACAGCGCGTGCTCGCAAAGCGCCAGCCCGAACTGGCCGTACTCGAACGTGACCTTACTAAGCTGGAGGCGGTCAAGGTGCCATTCCACCGCATCTCCTACAAGGAGGCGATTGAACTGCTCCAGTCCAAGGGGAAGGAAGTCAAGCTCGGCGACGACTTCGGCGGCGACGAGGAAACCCTGCTGGGCGAGTCGTTCGACCGGCCGGTGATGATCCACCACTATCCGGCGGCAATCAAGGCCTTCTACATGAAACGGGACTCTGCAGACCCGTCGCTGGCCCAGTGCTTTGACATGATTGCCTCGGAAGGCTACGGTGAGATTGTCGGCGGATCCGAGCGGGAGGACGACCTCAAGGAGATGGAGAAGCGTATCGAAGAGAACCGACTTCCCCTCCAGGCCTACGGTTGGTACCTGGACGTACGCCGTTACGGTTCCTTCCCTCATTCAGGATTCGGGCTCGGGCTGGAACGCACTGTGTCCTGGATTTGCGGTCTCAAGCACATCCGCGAAACGATACCGTTTCCGCGGATGCTGGAGAAGGTGTACCCGTAACCAAGTCGGGCGTAGACCTCTTCCGGCGCTCCTGTCCGGCCCGGAGCACAGAGAGATGCTGATTAGATAGGCCTTCGAAGGTCAAGGAAGCAACAAGGAGAAACATGCCAAGAAGCAAAATCAAGGTCCGCCGCATGCGCCATCGCCGGATAGTCAAAGCCAGGCGCCGCAAGGATGCGCGCAAGCTGGCGGCCAAAGCCAAACCCAAGTCCTGATCCCGAACCGGCCGGCTTCGATCCGGCCTGGCCACAGGTGAGAAAGCTCTTTCTCGCGCCGTTCGGTGTGCACGACGTCGGCGAGCGGTTGCTCGATGCAGCCCTCGGGACCGGCGTCGTGCCCGCCGAGATCCTCTACCTCTGCCCCAACCCGCGCCGGCTCCGACTGGCCGAGGCCGAACTGCTCGGCCGCCTCAGCAAGGACGCGGTAGTCCCACCGCGCTTCGCGAGCCTGACCCAGCTCGCGCGCGACATCCACGACCGCCTTGGCACAGCCCGGCGCCTTCTGCCCGAAATCAAGCCCCTCTTTGTCCAGCAACTACTGGCTGCGGAAACCGCTAGCCCCAATCCTCAAGCCGCGGGCGGGAAGCGCGCCTTTGCTCCTTCCTCCCAAGTCCCTCATCCCTTGCCCTCCATCGGCTACTCCCGCGCCGTCGCCGGGTTCATCACCGAGGTCCGGCGCTACGTCCCAGCCACGGAGCGCGCAACCCTGCGCCAGCGAGTGGAGCGACTGCTCGAGGGCTTTCCAAAACCACTGGCTCGCCTGCTCGAGTGCCTCGACTGCCTGGACCGCTACGAGTCCGAGCTGGCCCGGCTCGACTGGATCGACGACGAGGGAATCATGGCCGAGGCAGCGCGGCTCGTGGCCAGGGCCGACCTGCCGGGCGTACTGGTGCTCGACAGCTTCGTCGCACCCAACCGGCTCGAATCCGACCTCCTCCGGGCGCTCATCGAGAAGTCGGAGTCGTGCCTCGTGCTCGGCCACGCGGGCGACCCGAAAGACCCCGACTACGCGCTGCCAGGCAAGTTCGCGGAGTTCATCTTGTCCTGCGGCCGGTTCGAGATCGAGCACCTGCCCGAACCGGCGCCGGTATTGCCATCGTTCCACGAGTACCCGGATATCGAGGAAGAAGTCAAAGCCGTCTGCCGCGCCATCATCACCCAAGGCGACGGCGCGCGAGAGACGTTCGTCGCGGTTCCCAGGCTGGCTGACTTCGCCCCGCTCATCAAGCGCGTGTTCGAGGCATACGGAGTAGACGTGACCGTATACCCGGAGAACAGCCTCGCCATTTCGCCGCCGGTAGTAGCGGTGCTCGAGTTGCTCCGCGCCCACGACACCGGATATGAGCGCATCGCCACCGCCGCCGCATTCGGTTCGCCGTACCTGCCCGGCCTGCTCGCGCTCGAAGCGGACAAAGACTCGGCGGCCCGCGACCGCTGCGCCGCCGCGCTCAACCACTACTCGCGCAAAGGCCGCATCATCAAGGGTCGCCGCGACTGGTGGCGTATCGCCGACGGCGTGCAGGCAACCGAGGAGTACGAACTCGACGCTGAGGAACGGAAGTTCCTGCTCGACATCCAGTCCCGGGTCCGGCACGCGCTTAGCCTGCTGGACGAGACTATCAAGGCCAAGGACACGCCCGGCGCGTTCGCGCACAACCTGAAGCAGTTGCTCGGCCGCGCCGGCTTCCTGAGCAATGTAGACCCGGCCGTTGGAACCGAAGCCGACCTGCTCGCTGACCGCAAGTCGCTGTACGACGTCCTCGATACGCTGGCCGACTTCGGGACCCAGTTCGGCGGCCGCGAGGAGCCGCGCTCCCGGCTCATCAAGACCCTGACCTACCTCGTCGAAAACTCGATGCGGACCACAAACCACGACCCGTCCGGCGTCACGGTCGTGGACATGACCGAAACGCTGGGCATCCACCCACCGAAGCTCTTCTTCTGCGGCCTGACCGAGAAAAACCTGCCCTCGCCGTACTCACCCGACCCGATTCTGCCCGACCGCGTGCGTAAGGCGCTAGGGATGCCCGACGTGGACTGGCACCGCGACCACGAGCGGTTCCACTTCCGCCGCACCCTCGAGTCCTCGCCCACGCCGCCGGTCCTGAGTTTCCACTCCTCGCGGGACGGCCAGCCGGTCCTCCCCTCGCCGTTCCTCGCCTTCAAGCCCGAGAAGGTGAAACGGCCGGACGCCTTCTTCTCAGACGCCGAAGCACAGGTAGCGCAGGGCAGGGCGGCAGGCAAGCCGTTCGCCGAGGCCGCGCATGAGGTGGACTTCAAAGACGACAAGGAGGTACTGGCCGAACTGGCGAAGAGCTTCGGCCCGGCGCGGCCGGTATCGGTCACGCGGCTGGAGAACTACCAGCGCTGCCCGTACGAGTTCTACATCGACCACGTGCTCGGCATCGAGACGCCCACGGAACCGCGCTACGACATCGACGCGCGCCAGTGGGGTCTCGTCATCCACCTCGTGATGGAGAAGCTGTACGCGGACGGGCCAGTGGCCGTCAACAAGCTGGAGCCAGCCGCGCGCAAGGCGCTCGACGCCACGCTCAAAGAAGTGGACCTGCCCCCATTCTGGACCGAGGTTGCCCGCCGCGTCTTTGCCGGGCTGCTGCCCGAGATCGTCCGCACCGAGGAAGAGTTGCGTGAAGGCGGGTTCATGCCGGGCCGGGCCGAGCTCAAGCTCAAGGGCAGGCTGGGCAAGGATGTCAATCTGAAGGGCCGTGCCGACCGCGTGGACACCGCGGGCAAGCTGTTCCGCGTCCTTGACTACAAGACCGGCGCCCCGCGCATCTACGGCGGCAAGGCGGTGCTCGAAGGCAACCACCTCCAGCTCCCGCTCTACGCGTGGATGTACGAGCACGGCAACAAGCAGGCGCAGGCGGACAACTTCGGCATCTATGGGCTGCGCGACCCGGGCGTTTACTGGTTCGCGGGCAAGAAGTACGACGTCAGGCAGCTCATCGAGGCCGCGGTCGCCAACGCGGTCGGAGTGGTCGGCAAGATACGCTCGGGCCGGTTCCCGGCCCTACCCGACGACGACAACGCCTGCGAGTACTGCGGCCTCGGCCACACCTGCGGCCTCCGCGAAACCAGGGAATCCTAGGTGCCTGGCTCCCCATCCGTCATTAGGAATTCGGGCTTCGACACTCCCTTGAAGCACAGGGTCGTCTTCGCCCCGGCCGGCTCCGGCAAGACCCACGCGCTGAGCCAGCGCTACATCGACCTGCTCATGTCCGGCGTCGCGCCCGAGCGGATACTCACTTTGACATTCACCGAGAAGGCCGCCGCCGAGATGAAAGAGCGCATATTCGGCCGTCTCGAAAAGGAAGACCCGGCCCTGCACAAGGTCCTGCGCGACGACGTGCTCAAACTGCGCATCTCGACCATCCACTCATTCTGCCTCTCGCTGGTCAGGCGCTTCGCGCCCCTACTCGACCTCGACCCGCGCGTGGACGTCCTGTCCGACACCATGACCGCGTGGGAGAGCGCCAAGTACGACGTGCTGATGAGGGTCGCTGAGGACGAGCGCAGCTCGAAGGACTACGCGGAATTGGTGGACTTGGTCACCCGCAACCAGATGCAGGGCTGGGGCAAGCTGTCAGAGCTGCTGGACAGCCTGTTCGCCAAGCGGGTCGCGGTCCAGCGCGGACGGATGGTCGGAGCGGAAGCCGGCATCGCCGAAGCCGCGTCGCGCCTCCGCGCCAACCCGATCGGCCGGGCCAGGATCGACGGCTACTCGCGCCTGTTCCCGCGTTCGCTCGAAGGGTCAGGGCTCGACGAGGTATTCCGACTCCTCGAAGAGCACGCCGACGTCTATCGCACCGGCTCCGGCACCCCGCGCATCCGCGGCTGCGACGAGAAAGAGCAGGCGTGGAACCAGGAGATGTGCGCATACCGCGACCTCGTCGCCACCGCGGTGTGGGAGGCCGAGTTCGGCCGCGCCCTCGCGATGTTCCAACAGCGGTTCCTCGCCCATTACACGCAGGCCAAGCGCGCCGCCGCCTTCGTGGACTACGACGACATGGAGTACCTCGCATGGCAGGTCCTGCGCAACGAAGAGGAATGGCAGAACATCCTCCACGCGTTCGACGAGCACACCGACCACATCCTCGTCGACGAGTTTCAGGACACCAGCTTCCTCCAGTGGGGCATCATCGACAAGCTGACCGAGGAATGGCGCTCGGGTGAAGGCGCCAAGACGGACCGCAGCATCAAGCCGACCATCTTCATCGTCGGCGACGAAAAACAGTCGATATACATGTTCCGCGACGCCCAAGTCGAAGTCTTCGCCACCGCCGCGGACAAGATCGAACTGTGGGTAGGCAAGGACCAGTTGGAGCGCGAGACCCTGACGAGGAACTTCCGCAGCCTCCAGTCCATCATCGACTTCAACAACGCCCTGTTCTCCCGGCTCATGAGTCCGACCTCCGAGATTCCGCCTTCACCCTCCGCTCCTCCTTCCACATCTGGGCTCCATCCTTCATCCCTCATCCTTCATCCTTCTGCTTCCTCTCCTAGCCCCCAATCCCCAGCCCCTAGTCCCTGTCCGTGGCAGACCCGCTACGCGCCGTTCACCCGCGAACGGAAGAACGACAACCCGGGCCGGGTCGAGCTGATACTCGCGCGCTCGGACGAGAACGTCGCGGAACGCCGCAAGCTCGAAGCCGCGCTCATCGCCAAGCGCATCCTCTCCATCGTTTCCTCACCCCAACCCTTGCCCCCTGACCCCCGACCCCTGACCGTCTACGACAAGGAAGGCGACGTGGAGGTCGGCCGCGCGTGCGCGCTCAGGGACATCGCCATCCTCATCCGCTCCCGCAACCAGCTCCCGGCCATCGAGCAGACCCTGCGCGACGCCGGCATCCAGTTCCTGGTCCTCGGCGGCTCCGGGTTCTACGAAGAAGACGAAGTCCGCTACCTGCGCAGCCTGCTCAGCTTCCTCGCCGACCCGACCGACGACGTCTCGCTCTACGTAACCCTGCGCGGCCCGTTCTTCGACGTTCCCGAACGCGACCTCTTCTTCGCCAATTGCGGGTCCGCGTTCGACGTTCGGAGTTCGGCGCTCGACGTTCGCCAGTTCCTGTGGGACCGCATCCGCTCCTCGGCCCTGCCCGACCTTGCCGCACCGGTCGCCGCGCTCGATAACTGGCTCGCCCGCGTCCACAAAGAGCCGCTCGCGCGCATCCTCTCCCACGCCCTCGACGAACGCAAGGTCTGGGCCCGGTTCTGGGAACCCCAGCGCGAGGCGAACGTCCGCAAGTTCCTCACCATCATCGAGGATATGGAAGCGGACGGCAACCACCCGCTCCGCCTCCTGAACGCGCTAGAACAGGCCGGAGCCGACGAAGCCAAGGCCGACGTCCGCGCCGACGACGTATCCGGCGTGCAGGTCCTCACGGTCCACGCGGCCAAGGGCCTCCAGTTCCCGGTCGTATTCCTGCCCGGGCTCGACGCGGGCATCCGCTCGGCCGGCTCGTCCGGTGACAAGCTGGTAGTCGAGGAAGTCAGCCAGGACGAAGTGCAGGTCTCCTACATACCCGACGCGGCCATACGGCGCGAGCATCCCCTGCACCGGGAATTCGTGGCCAAGGAGTACGAAGAGGAAAAGCGGGTATTCTACGTCGCCTGCACCCGCGCGCGCGACGCCCTGTTCCTGACCGGTACGTGGAACGAGCGGGCGCAGAAGAAGACCCGGCTCGAATGGCTGGTCCAGAGCCTAGGCCTGCACGAAACGGAGCATGGCTTCGCGCTCGAACCCTCACTCCCGGGCGTCGCGTGCATCACGCCCGACGACATCCCCGAAGTGCAGCCCGCCGCACCCGTGGTCAAGGAAGGCCCCAAGCCACAAGCCGCAAGCCGCAAGCTCAGTCCTCTCCGTCCCTCCGCCCCTGGAACCCTTGCCCCCTTGAACCCTAGACCCCTTCCTTCCGTCCGCTCCGTCACCCGCAACCTCGCCATCGACTTCCAACGCTTCGGAGAAGACTCGGTCGGCCTCGGCGACCTCATTCACAGACTACTCGAGGAGATATCGAACGGGACGCTGACCACCGCTCCCCAGCCGCTCACCGCTGAGATCCAACGACTCCTGCGCCTCGCAGGCTTGGACCTCTCCTTGTTCACCAATCTGCAATCTGCAATCTCGAATCTGCAATCTGAAGTCGCTGTCTGGGAGGTCATCAGGCCCCAGCCCTCGTCTCACGCCGAACTCCCCATCATGTACACCGATGCCGGCACGACCTTCACCGGCCGCATCGACCGCGTGATAGTCACCGAGACCGAAGTCCGGCTCTACGACTACAAGACCTTTGACGTCAGGAAGAAAGACATCCCCGAACTTGCCCGCAAGTACTACGACGGCCAGCTCAAGCACTACGAGAAGGCGTGCAGCAGGCTATGGCCGGGCAGGAAGGTCTCAAGCTTCCTCATCTTCACCGCCCTGCCGCTTATCCAGCCCGCCAAACAGTAGCCCGGCGCAAACAGAGGCGGCCGGGTCTCCCCGGCCGCAACACTGCCCGGCCGGCCCGGCTACTTCGTTTCCAGTGACCGGACCCGTTCCATCAGCCGGTCCACCGCAATCCTCGCCGCTCTGAGACGGGCCGCCGCCGCGTCCTTCGCCTCCGAACCGAGGGTTGTTCCCGGCGCGGTCGCGGCCGACTTGTCTATCGCCTTCGAATCGAGCCCGAGTTGGCTGCAGCCCCGCATCGCCGCCTCCCACTCGACCAGCGCCTGCTCGCACTCGGCCAACGCGCCGTCATACTTCCGCGCCTTGTCCGCGTCATACCGTGGACCGGACGGCTGCGCGTAGGCCGGCGGCATCAGCGACAGAGCCGCAACGGACAGGTCCCTTTCCAGCCTGAAGGAGTCGAACCGCTGGATGTCGGACTGACTCTGGTCCTTCGCCGGGTCAAGTCCGAAACGGTACTGAAACGACTTCGGCAGGTAGCCGTAGCGGACGAGCGTGAACGAATCGCCCAGAACGTAGCCCCGCCTGTAGTCGGAAGAACGAAGCGGGTAGGAGAACGTCAATCCCGTAGCCGGAACCGCGCCTACCAGCCTGCCAGCCACATACGCCCGCGCGCCCGGCGGCTCCGAGGTCACCGTCAGGTACAGCTTCCGGTCCCACTCCAGAACGACCGGCTTCTTGTACCGGTACCAGCGCGCGAGGTACGGCTTGCCCTCAAGCGAGTCGTTCGCCCAGCCCGGTTCCGCGCTCCCGGCGTCCTGCGGGGTCATCTCCTCCCAGGCCGACGCGTCCAGTCGCGCCCGGTCGAACTCAATCGGCGGCAGACTGAACTCGCCCCCGACGTACAGCTTCTTCGCGACGACGAGCGTACCCAGCTCAATCCTGCCCTCCCGCAGCTCGGATTCGCTCAACCACCGGCACAGCACGGGGTACTCATACCACGTCTCCGCGCCGTCCTTGAACGACATCCCGTCCGGGTCCGGGTTGAGATTGAACGTCAGCTTGACGAAGCGTCCCGACGACGCTGCCCACGCCAGCGAACCGGCCAGGCACAGCAACACCAATGGGCGCATGTGACTACGCGCCGCGAAGATCCGGTTCATGACTCATGCCTCCATATAGCAGCTCAACCGCCTCAACACACACCGACTCTCGTCGTCGGTCGGCGGGTTATGCCTCCCGACGAAACCATCGTAGGCCGAGGATCCAGCCTGTCAACCGGCAATCGAGTGACACCTGTAGGCCACTGCTGCCGCCTGCGTGCACGAGTCCTGAAAGCGGCCGACCACCGACTGAAGACCACGGACTGTGCCCCGCGCCGCCAGCATTCACCTATCGACGCGGTTTGAGGGTTGCGATGGGCACGACCATCTCTTCCAGCGAAACGCCGCCGTGTTGAAAGGTGAATTTGTAGGCCTTCTCGTACTCGCGCGGCTTGGTCGGATAGATGAAGTAGTAGTCGTTCTTGGCGATGGCGAACTTCGTACCGAGGTGGTCGGACGGCAGCATGAAGGTCTCGGGGTTGTTGAGCAGGATAGCATCTCGGCCCTCGACCCGGATTGCCGCGCCGTGTTTGTACCTTAGGTTGGCCGATATCTCGCGGGAACCGTAGATGAGCGTGGGGCGTTTGACCCGGATGAAACCGTGGTCGCTCGTGACTATGACCGTGCAGTCACGCCTCGCCAGGGTCTTCAGGAACTCAAACACCGGTGAGGATGAGAACCAGACCCGGGTCATACCGACGAGCGCGGCGTCGTCCGGGATGATCTCATCCAGCAGCCTCGTGGTCTTGATCGAATGGATGAGCAGGTCGAGGAAGTTGATCACCACGGCCGCAAACCGGACGTTCTTGTCGAGCAGCGCGGCTCGCGCATTTTCGAGTTCGTCGCCGTGAGAGATCTTCAGGTAGGCATGGCGGCCATCGAACCTCATCCGGCGCAACTGCTCAGCCAGCAGCTCTGATTCGAACCGGTTCTGCCCGGTTTCCTCGGAAACCCAGTACTTCGGGTAGCGGCGCTGGATCTCGAGCGGCAGCAGGCCCGAGAAGATGGCGTTCCGGGAGTACGGAGTGGCGGTCGGGAGTATTGAGCAGTAGTAGTCACTGCTGACGTCAAAGTAGTCGGCAAGCAGCGGGACGATGGCATCCCATTGGTCGGCGCGCATTGAGTCCAGAACGATGAGAAAGGTATTCGGGCTGGTCCAATGCTGCCGGACGAACCGATCCACAACTTGGTGCGACAGGACTGGTCCCCGGCCCGCGAGCCAGTCCTGGTACTCACCCTCGACGAAACGGTTGAACTCTCCGTCAGCGTCGCGGCGGCGATCCATCTCTACGTCCCGCATGCCGGTATCGGCGTATCTCCCCAGGAGACGCTGCCAGTTTCCGAGCAGACGGTAGTAGCTGACCCAACCGTCCCACGAGCCGAGGTCGTGCTGCTGGTTCATGGCCGCCATGTACTCCTGCGCGATTCGGTTCGACACCAGCTGTTTCTTCTCGAGCAGGCGCTTGATGACCGCAAGCAACTGCACCGGTGTGAACGGCTTGATGACGAAGTCATCCACCAGCTTGCCGAACGCTTCGTCTATCAGCGCCTCCTGGTCGGACTTGGTGACCATCGCCACCAGCAGGCTCGGGTCAAGCTGCTTCAGACGACGTAAGACCTCGAGCCCGTCCATGCCGGTCATCATCTCGTCCAGCAGTACCAGGTCGAAGTCGCGAGCCTTGGCCAACTCGATTCCGTCCGGACCGTTGGTCGCGGTCTCGACTTCATAGCCCTTGTCCTTCAACGCGTAGACGAATGGCCGGAACATGTCTATCTCGTCGTCAATCCAGAGTATCTTCACGACTGTCCTTTCTCATCGACTCCCAGGCAGATGGCCACGAAGACACGAAACCGGAAGAGACGATCCGAAGTATTCCGTTCAGACATCCTTCGTGCCTTTCGTGCTTTCGTGGCTTCAGTCTCTGCGTTGGTTCTGTGACCAGGACGGCGAGATGCGCTAGGACTCCTTCTCCGCACCGCGATTCACCGGCAGGAATATTGAGAAGACCGTCCTCCCGGGTTGGGATTCCTTCAGCAGCAGCTTTCCCTGGTGATAGCTCTCGACGATTCTCTTAGCCAGAGTCAGGCCAACGCCCCAGCCATACTTCTTGGTCGTGACGCCCGGCTCGAAGAGCCGTTCGGTCTTAACCCCTTCGCCGGAATCGGTAACCTCGATTTCCAGAAACCTCCGGTCCGCGGAAAGCGCGCAGCGAACCCTGACTTCACCCAGCTTCGTGCCGATTGCGTCAACGCTGTTCTTGAGCAGGTTCTCCAGCATCCATGAGAAGAGAACGTCGTCGACGCGAACCGTCGCGTCGTCAACGACCTCGGCGACGAATGCCACGGTCTTGGGTGCTCTGCGCCGGACGAATGCGACCGATCGCTCGATCGCCTCGCCCACCCGGTGCGGGGTGAGTTCCGGCGGCAGGCCGATCCGGCTGAAACGATCAAGGACCTCCTTCATTCTTATCAGGTCCTGCTCCATCTCCACTGTGACGTCCGGTGCGCGCTGGCGAAGCACATCCAGCCAGGCGCTGAAGGATGAGAGCGGTGTCGCCATCTGGTGCGCGGTCTCCTTGGCCAGGGCGGTCCAGATGTGCTCCTGCTCCCGACGTTTGTAGGAGAGAATCCCCCAGATCCCGACAATCACGAATCCGACCAGGAGCAGCACCTGCAGCACCGAGAAGACGGTCAGCGAGCGAACCGAACCCACGAGGCTGGCGTTCACTTTGCGGAGCGTCGCGGCCGACGACGACAACCCATAGTGGATCTCACCGAGCTTGCGCAGGGAGTCGCCTTCGGCGACTGCCAGCGGGACCGGCTCGTGCTCGCTGTCCAGCACGTACATTAGCCCGATGAGTCGCGCCGAGTCAGGGGTCTCAACCGGCAGGTTGCGCCATGAAGTTGGCTTTCCCTTGGCGTCGGTTATTATCACCGGGAAGTCGATCTTCCTGATGATCTCGTCAAAGATAATGTCGAGCTCCGGTGAACTGCCTTCGGAAGGTTCGGTCGCCCGGGACATGAACTTCGCATATATGCGCGATCGCAGCTGGGTGTCGCTCTCAAGCTGCGCCGAAAGGGTCGAAACATACCCCTGCCAGGACCGCGACAGCCGGATAAGCAGATACTGGGAGTAGAAGAACCAGACACCGGCCAAGGCCAGCAGCCCGATTGTGAAGTATAGCTGCAGCAGCCGGGCGCCGAATCTGAATCCAGACTTGTTCAAGAACGTTGTGTTTCGAGTAATGGTAAGTACCGCAGTATCGAAGTCAAGCTATCCGGTTTGACATCCGGCACATGCTGGCCTAGCATAGATACGAGAAACCAACCCGGAGGACTGATGAAGTACTTCGCTCTGCTAGTTCCCCTGCTGCTGGTGACCGCGGCGTTTGCTGACCAGCCGTGGGGTGCGAACGTCCGTGCCGCCGACGTCGGCGATACCATCAATGAAGGCGAGTCCTGCATCGCCTCTGATGGTGACTACGTCTACTGCGTCTGCAACTGGGCCGAACGGTCCCGCTACGCCGGACTCACCTATGGCCGTTCGACCAACGGCGGCACAACCTGGACCTCGAGTGTCTGGAAGGACACATCCGTCGGCATCGACTGGCACACAGACCCACTAATCATGGTCGACGACTCTCACTACGTTCACCTCTACTGCCAGTTCTCGACGACCGTGCTGAATCACTACCTCTCGACCGACCACGGCGTCACCTGGTCGGACACTTCAGATGTGTCGGAGTTCCTCCCGAGCGGAACAGTCGACAAGCCCTGGGGCGTCGTCCGCGGCAACAACATCTACATCGCCTGGCAGCAGTGGGACGCTCCCCAGCAAGGTATTGTCTTCGCCAAGTCCACCGACCGGGGCCGCACCTGGAACCGCACCGTCGCCGACTCTACCCGGACCGGTATCACCGGCATATGTCTCAGCCCTTCCGGCATCATCTACCTGATGAACCGCTACTGGGGCGGCGACGGCGTCTACTGCACGCGTTCCACCGACCAGGGCACAACCTGGGCGCCGTGGGTGACCGTGGACCCAACCTGCTCGTACACAGATGGCTATGGCGACCGCGCCCCGCTACCCTCCATTGCCGCACCCACCGACTCCAATGTGGTCATCACCTGGGTTGACGACGGCCTCGGTAACTGGGACATCGTCTACTCCCGCTCAACCGACAGCGGCCAGACCTGGAGCGCCACCACTCGGCTGCCTGACTCATCTGCGGGCGGCCAGTGCAAGGGCTGGGTCACAGCCGACTACACGGGCAGGCTGCACTTCATGTGGTACCATACGCCATCCTGGCCGACCTCATCTTCCAGTCGCTGGTCAATGCGCTACACGTATTCCGACGACTACGGCGCGACCATCAGGTCCAGCATTAGGATCACAGACACCACATTCACCAGTCCGGTCTCGTTCCTCGGCGAGTACCACATCATCGTCACCGACTCGACCTATGCCCGCGCCATCTGGGCCGACGGCCGCGGCGGCGACAACGACCTCTTCTTCGCCGAGGCCGCCCTCACCGACCTCGGTCTACAAGAGAATCCGTGGCAGGTAACACGGTTGCCGGAACTCTCGCTCGAATTGCCCGCCATTGCGCACGGTTCTGCCCTAGCGGTCAGCTTCGCCGTACTCAGGCCCCGCAGGCTCACCCTCGCCGTGCTCGACGCCACCGGACGCATTCTGAAGACCGTGGACATGGGCAAGCGCGAAGCAGGTACTACGGAGAGCACTAAATGTTTGACAGCTTGAGGTCATGTTGCCGCATATCGGACGTGCTCTTCCGCAAAGTAACTCCTGACCACTTCTGGCTGGCGTTGCCGGCTGCGTAGGTAGGATCGGGCC